>Ga0114971_10000573_pt1 | contig 24048 bp, 21 predicted proteins | sample M_140625_MF_Meta_FD_87320 | JGI IMG/M metagenome (GOLD analysis project Ga0114971, IMG submission 87320) | Freshwater microbial communities from Lake Montjoie, Canada to study carbon cycling - M_140625_MF_MetaG | ecosystem: Environmental > Aquatic > Freshwater > Lake | place: Lake Montjoie...
AGCAAATAGCTCGAGCCCAAATTGGCCAATCCGGCCAGTAGGGCAATCGCCACCATGGAAAAGCAGAGCACGAAGATGATCGTCTGAGCGGACGCTGAGGTTCCGAACCACGAGGCTAACTGAACATGCACACCAGCCGAAGAGGCATCCTTGGTCAGGACGCCGTCCACGATGTACTTAAACGGCCACGGCTTGAGCAGGTTCAGGCCGGTGACAACCAAACTCAGCGCGAGAGCAACTGAAGTCTCGCCGAGAAACGGCCGATAGTAAGCGAGGGTGCGGCGATAGATTCCCATGCGGTGGCCAATGATGCCCTTCTTTTCTGGCTTGGCAAAATGTTACGCGCGGTACGGAGTCAATAAATTTTGCCCGGGCCGATCTCCGACAGGAGTTGATGGCAGGAGGCCAGTGCTTCCGCCAAAATGTTTTCCATGTCGGCGCGGAGGTTCTCCGGCAGGGTTTCGGAACTGGTCACATTCTGACGACTGGAAAGGTGGCGTTGACTCGGACCACCCAAGCGGCGTATGCACAGAAATCCGCTGATGTCGTCGATCAGTCCGGAAGGATTTGTCGAAATACGCCCATAGGGCGCAACAAAAATATGTCCGGGCGAGAGATGATCCCGCCAGCGCCGGATGACCGCACCATAGTCAGCCCGCGCCAGTTGCTCCGGCGAGCGCATAAAGTCGAGGAGTTGTCCGTCATCGGGACGCACGGATTGACCCCGCAGGAGATCTTTTTTGGCGTGGCTCCAAGCGCGCTCCAGCGGATCCCGCACAAGGATGATGCCCCGCAATTCTGGTCGCAGGGCAAGGATTTGCCGGATGACGCCGGACTCCAGCACGCCGTAGGACGCCGTGAAATCCCCCCTCACTTTGGGACGGTAGGTCAGGCCGCAGCGCCGCAGAGCATGGTAGTGCTTGAGGAGACGTCGTCCGGCTGGTTCCCGAAATGTTGCTAGATAATCCTCCAAGAACTCGTGGCGGAAGCGCGGATTATTTTTCCGCGCCAGAGTGGAAAAATAAAATGTTTCCTTATCCCGGTGGAGATGGACCTCCGGATGGCGAGAGAGGTTGGCATGCAGCCACGTTGAGCCGGTGCGCTGCGGACCGAGGTAAAACAAATTAGGAAAAAGCGAAAGGTCTGAGCGCGGACTTCGCGTGCGGATGATGGGTTGGCTTGGAGAATCCATGCGATGCTGTTTCAGTTTTTCCCCGCGATAGCGCTCTCGTAGAACAGCAGATAGGCGGCGACGACCGAACTCCAATCGAAGGTCGCGGCGGTGCATCGAGCGGCACGGGCCAATTGTTCCCGCAGTTCGACATTGTTAACCAAACGGCCCATTGCGTCCGCCAGAGCGGCAGGTTTGCCGCAAGGCACAAGAAGTCCTTCCCGCCCGTCGACCACCACCCCGCGGATGCCCGGGACATCGGTCAGGACAGAGGGCAGTCCTGCCGCCATCGCTTCGATCAGTGCGGAGCTGAAACCTTCGAGCAAAGAGGAGAGAACAAATGCATCGGCCGAACGATAGACTTCGACCAATCCTTCCGGCGGCATGGACGGCACTCCGTCCGCAGGTTTGGCGCCAAACTCTGCCAGATGCACGCGGTTAGAAAATTCCCCGCAGTCAACTTTCGCAGTGAGCGCATCCCTTCCGGCAACGACGAGACGCAGATCATGGCCGGGATGTGCGGCACAAAGTTGCGCGAAGGCGGCAAATAACGTTGGAAAATCTTTCTGCGGATGATTGCGGGCAACGCAGAGAAAAACGAAAGCATCGTCGGGTATTCCCATTTCAACCCGCACCGCGGAACGCCCCCGGAAGGCGCCGGTAAAAAGTCCAGTTTCGACCGCGTTGGGTATGATGCGGATTTTTTCCGGTGCGATTCCAAGACCGATCAACTCGTCCCGCATGTCAGCGGAAAGTGCGACAACAGCCTTGGCCAGCGGTAACTTTTCGCGCAGTACGCGGTCGACAAGCTTGGTATGGCGCCGGGAGGGCAGGCCTCCTACATCATCGCCAACCGGCCGAATCACCGTCGGGACACCCGAGCGAGCCTGCCAGTCCGCCAGACAGACACTCGTCGGGTAGAGCACGACGGAGTGCCAGACATCGAACCGATAGCGTTTTTGCAGCGCGAATAAAGCACGGCGAGTGAGCCAGAAGCCGAAACGGCTATTTCGCTTGAGAAAATTCCAACGTTTGTCCGGATAAGACTCCACCGCGTAGGGAAGAGACCACCCCGCGCGACGCAATTGCCGCGCGCGGCCCTTCGGCACGATGACTGTCGTTCGATGCCCGGCTGCGACAAGGCGAACGGCTAGATTGTGGTGGAAAACCTCAGCCCCGGAGCACTTCGGTAAAAAGGTTGGGATAATAATGGCGATGCGCAGGGACTTCACGAAAGAAGAGATTGGTAGATCGTGGCCAGCTGTTCGGCCACCTCGTGACTCCAGGGGATGATCACCTTATTTTGCCGCATGATAAGGCGCGGGGAAAACTCCCGATTGCGCAGGGACTCTTTCATCAATTTCGCCAACTCTCCGGCATCACCTGCGTAGAACAACCCGGGATGATCCGCACCAAGCACGGCAACATTGCCTTCGATCCTGCTGGCCAGCACCGGGATGCCGCAAGCCACGGCTTGCAGTAAAGCGAGAGGTTGTCCTTCCCATACGGACGGTAAAACAAAGAGATCAAGCGCTTGGATCCATGGAGCGACAGGACGTTTTCCTCCGGCAAAGATTACTGCGTCTGAAACGCCGCGTGCACGCGCCAGATTTTCCAGTTCCGCCCTCTGCGCGCCCTCACCGACCAGCACTGCGGTAACGGTAGTGCCCTCGCTTCGCAATCTCGCCACTGCTTCAATCGTCAGCGCGTGGTTTTTGTGCGGATGCAGGCGCGCGACCGTCCCGATAAGCAGACCGGAGGGAAGACCGAGTTCCCGACGCAACATCATGCGGTCGGAAGCCGGTTGGAATATGCTTTGCTCTATTCCGTTGGGCACGACGGAAACCTTGCTCTTAGGCACTCCGTACATGGAGGTGAGTTCGCCTGCCGTGCGGGCGGACAAAGCCACCACATGAGAGGATCTCTCCAGACAGGCGCGAAAAAGTTTCTCCCGCCGCGCCGGAAGTTTTTCCAGTGTTTTTTGCTGATGCAGGACCGATGGAATGCCGGCCAAGCGGGCCGCTCGCGTGGCGAAAATATGGGCGTGGTGAGTCTGCGAATGCACAAGGGATATTTTCTCGAGCATGAGCCAATCGGCGAAGTGTTGTATCTGCCAAGGCGTGATCCAGCGCGAGGGAAACACGCGCACCAGATGCACTGGTCGCCCCATATCGCGCGCTTCCTCGCCAAGCCGCCCGAATTCCCGCAGACAGGCAAAGTGCGCCTCGAATCCGGGAGTGAGATGCGTTCCGGCGCAGAGCGCGAAATCCTCGGCTCCACCCATGGGCATTCCAGCGAAAACGAAAGCCGTTTTCCGCGGCGCACCTAGCACCATGCCCGCCTTTTGCGATATTTCGTTCATGGGTGGCACTACGGGCGGGAGATCGCTCCTTACTGCGCGAAAAGATCGCCCGAACCGACGGGCGGTGTGGTGCCGAGTTTGCGGTAGGCGGCCGGCATTGCGGTCCGGCCTTGCGGGGTGCGCTGCAGGTAACCTCGCATGATGAGGAAAGGTTCGTGCACCTCCTCGATCGTGCCAGACTCCTCGCCCACGGCGACAGCGAGCGAATTGAGGCCGACGGGTCCCCCGCCGAAACGGAAAACGATGGCCTCAAGGAGGCGTTTGTCCATTTCATCCAGTCCATCGCCGTCGATGTCTAGCATGGTCAAAGCGGCCGCAGCCGTCTCTCCGGTCACCGTTCCACCCGCCCGCACCTGTGCGTAGTCGCGGCACCATTGCAGGAGATTGTTGGCGATGCGTGGCGTGCCGCGCGAACGATTGGCGATCTCGCGCGAACCTTGGCCATCAATGGCCACGCCGAGCAAACCGGCGCTGCGCTCAACAATGCTCACCAATTCCCCAGCCTCGTAGTAATCCAGCCGACAGGTCATACCGAAGCGCGACCGCAGCGGCGCGCTGATCATGCCCGATCGCGTCGTCGCCCCGATGAGTGTGAATTTCGGCAAATTCAGACGCACACTGCGTGCGTTGGGACCTTGATCAATGATGATATCCACTTTGTAGTCCTCCATCGCGGGATACAAATATTCCTCGATGGCTGCCTGCAGCCGGTGGATTTCATCGATGAAAAGGATCGCTCCCTCGGGCAGGGTAGTCAGCAGGCCGGCGAGGTCGCCCGCTTTCTCGATGGTCGGTCCGCTGGTGCATTTGACCTCAGTACCCATCGCGTTGCCCAAAATATGGGCCAGCGTGGTTTTCCCGAGGCCGGGTGGTCCGGATAGCAAAATATGTTGCAGCACATCGCCGCGCTGGCGTGCCGCATCGACCATCAGCTGCAAGCGTTCCACGACCCGAAGCTGTCCGGAAAATTCAGAAAAGTGCGGAGGACGCAGGGAAACGTCCAGCGCTGTCTCGGGCGCCTCGGACGACTCACGAAGAAAATCTTTGCCCTCCATCGCTCAAGCAGAATGAGGCTCAGGACCCTCTGTCGGCAAGCGCGGCGGTGAAATCCCCCAGCGCCACCTCCACACCGCGCGGGTCCCTGAGAAGCGATGTGCCGACTAGGGCGGCATCGAAATGCCGGGCCAGAGGCGCCACAGAGGAGGGCGTCACACCGCTCTCCGCGATCCTTACGCAACCGGCCGGCAAAGACTGCGCCAGTTCGAAAGCGTTGAAATTCAAAGTAAAGTCTTCCTCGCTTCTTTGCCCCGCGGCAACAAAACCATCCCTTGATTTGAACTGGCGGCTGTTGATGCCGACTACGCGCGCCGTACCCGGCAAGCTGTCGATTTCCTCGGCCTCGTGCACCTCGAAAAGTGCCTCCATCCCCAGTTCGCGGACCAGTTCGTGCAGATCGCACATCTGCGCCGACGATAGCACGTTGGCCATCAACAGCACGGCATCCGCCCCGGCCGCGCGGGCGGCATAAACTTGGTAGGGATCTAGGATGAAGTCCTTGCGCAAGACTGGTTTGGTGGATGCTGCCGACATCCGCGCCAGATCCTCAATCGTGCCTCCAAAATGCGTCGCATTGGTGAGGACTGAAATGGCGCGAACCACCGGAGAAGTCTCGTAGGCCCTTGGCGCGGCGGAAACATTCTCGGAACGCATGTCTCCCATGCTCGGCGAGCGCTGCTTCCACTCGGCAATCAAGCCGAACCCTCCGGAACTCAACGCCGCGGCGAAGTCGCGCGGCGGGCGCGCTTTCTGCGCGCGTAGTTTGATCTCGGTAAGTGGAACGGCTCGCCTTGCTTCGTCCAATTCGCGGCGCACATCGGGAAGAATGCGGTCGAGGATGGTCATGCGGTCACATTACCAGCTTCACGCTTCGGGCCCGGATAGAAAAAGCTGCCCGGGAGCGCTTTTTTTATACTGAGGAATTTTGGATCCACGCCGCGTAATTTTTGGCGACCGCCCCCGCCTCAAAGGCGATAATCATCGGGATCTCATAGGGATGCAGCTTGAGCAGCCGCTTCTCCAGTTTCGCGTAGCAGGGAGCCGCGGTCTTGAAAAGCACGAGGACCTCGGCATTGTCTTCGACCTTTCCATCCCAGGCGTAGATTGAACGCGCGCCCGGAAGAATCGTCCCGCACGCCACAATTTTCTCATCCACCAGCGTCTTGACAATTTGCGCCGCGGTCTCCGCGTCGGGGAAACTGGATAGAACGAGCAGCATCAGCCTACTCCCAGTTTCTTCTCCAGTTTCTTCACGCGGTCATAGAGCTCCCCAAGCCGATCGATACGCACGATGGATCTCTTCCACTGGCCCGCCGGACGCGGCGGGCTGCCGACCACGAGAGACTTGGGTTCGATGTCATTGCTGACACCGCTCTGTGCGCCAACGATGGCACCATCCCCAATCTTAATGTGACCGACAATACCGGCTTGCCCGGCGAGCACCACGTAATTGCCAATCTGCGCGCTGCCCGCGATACCGACTTGGGCACAGATGATGCAATGCTTCCCGATGACAACGTTGTGGGCGATCATGACGAGGTTGTCGATCTTGGTCCCCTCGCCGATAACCGTTCGCCCGAACCGCGCGCGATCGATAGTGGTGTTGGCGCCGATCTCAACGTCATTCCCGACAACGACAATCCCGCTTTGGGCGATCTTGTGGTGGCGGCCGTCGCGTGTGTCGTAGCCGAAGCCGTCGGATCCTACCACGACACCGGGGTGCAAAATCACACGGTCGCCTAGGAGGCATTGCTCGCGCAGCACCGCATGGGGATGAAGGAGGCAGTCGGCCCCGAGACGCGCGTCAGCACCCACATAGCTGCCAGCCATGACCACGGTGCGCGCGCCTACCTTGGCGCCGGGCATGATGACGGCGGAGGCACCCACCGAGGCGTCGGGCGCAACTTCGGCACCCTGGTAAACCACCGCCGAAGGGTGGATTCCGGGAGGTGGAGCCTGGGGAGAATTGAGCAGGGCCGCCGTGATGGCGGCGAAGGCGCTGGAGGGATTGTCGACACGGATGCACGCCGCGGGTGTCTCGCCAACGAAGTCGTGCGGCACAAGAACGGCTGATGCTGCGGTTGTGCGCAGATCGGCCGCGTAACGCGGATTGGAAAAGAAAGAAATTTCACCCGCCGCTGCCGCATCCAGCGCTGCCAGCCCGTGGATTTCCACGCTGGCAGCGTCAGAGGAGCAGTCGCCGCCCACAAGGGCAGCCAACTCGGCAACAGTCGGCATCGGATGGCGCGACCTTGAGCCGCGGCGCTTAGTTGGCCTTCTTGGCCGGAGCGTTCTTGTTCAGCTCGGTGATGATGCTGTCGCTGAAATCCATGGAAGGGGATGCAAAGAGGACAACTTTAACTTGGCTGATGCCGAGGCCCGAAGAATCAAGCACGAGATCGTAGCCATCCGATTTGACGCGGGTATCCACGATTTTCATGATGTCTTGGACGATATCGCCGCGCATGCGCATGAACTGCTCTTGAAGTTGGCGCTCGCGGGTCTGGCGAAATTCGCCGATTTCGCGGTCCAAGTTGCGCACTTCGTTGATCTTTTCGTCACGGGTCTTGGTCGCAGCCTGCTTTTTGTCCGCCGCGAGTTCGGGCTTTTTCGTGTCGGCCTCGAGCTTGTTAATTTCTTCCATGCTCGCCTTGAGTGTCTCGAGGCGGCCGTCCAGATCGGTCTTGGCTTGGGTGCGGGCATCATTGAGCCGGGTCTCGGCATCCTTGGTCTTGTAGTAGCTGGTGAACACCTTGTTCATGTCGACAATGCCGACCTTCATCTGGGCGGAGGCCGGGGAGGTGCCGAGCAGGCCGATGGCTGCAACGAGGGTGAGGAACGGGAGCGCTTTTTTCATAGAGTAGAGCATATTTTGCGGGTGTGGGTTGTTGTGTAAAGACTTTTGATCAGACCGCCGGGGACGTGATCCGTTCAAAACTGGTAGCCGATGTTGAACTGAATTTTGCCAGAGCTGCCGTTGTTCCCATCAGAAACGAAGGGAATACCGTAGTCGATGCGGATGGGACCGATGGGCAAATCCAAGCGCACCCCAAGCCCGTAGTCGGCGTTGTAGTTGGCCCCATCGAAGTTCCAGGACGACTCGTTGACGAAGCCAACATCGGTGAAGATCGCCCCACGGACACGGCTGATGATGGGAGCGGTAAACTCGAAAGTCATGTAGCCTAACGAGTTGCCACCGTAATAATCGCCGTCGACGTTGGGGCCGACGTCACGGAAATCGAAGCCGCGCAGATTGTTGGCCCCGCCGAGGAAGAGGCGGTCAAAGATGGGCACCTCACCCGACCCGCCCCATGTGCTGACGGTGGCCAGCTGACCTCGTAGCATGAAGATAATGTCCCAAGGCAGGAGCACATGCTGGCTGCCCTCGAGAGAGATTCCATAATCCTGCACATCCCCGCCCAGGCCACCCCCGGCGACAAAGCCGGTGAGGTTGAGGTAGGCGCCACGGCGGGTAAGGAAAAGATTGTCCCGGGAATCGAAGGCCAAGCCGCCGGAGACGGCGCTGCGGGTGTAATCTCCCTCCTGCGAGGAAATCTGCACGGGTGCATCGTTCGAGATGTCGTAAATGCTGATGCCCTCGAGCTTGTATTCGACGTTGGCCGAAATGAACTGGGTGATCGGCTTGCGCAGCGAGATGGCTCCACCGTAGTTCGACTGGTTGTAGAGAGGGCTCAAGAAGCTGGCCGAGCGGTAGAATAGTTCCGTTCCGAGCGAAAGTTGCTGGCCGAGAAACCACGGCTCGGTGAAGGAAATGAGGGCGTCGGCTCGCTCGACGCCGTACTGGCCGCGGATGCGCAGGCGCTGGCCTCCACCGACAAAGCTGGGCCAGCCGAAAATGTCGAAGTTGGTCTGCTGCATCTCGGCGAAACCAACCAGGCTGTCGATCGTGCTGAAGCCAGCGCCGAAGTTGAACGAGCCGGTGCGCTTCTCCTCGACGATGACGTTGAGATCCTTGCGGCCGGGAATCATGGTGTCCGAAGGCACGGTCTGCACTTGCGAGAAGTAGTTGAGGTTATCCAAGCGCTGCTTGCTGACATCGACCAGCACCGTGTCGTAGACATCGCCCGGGGAGACGGCCAACTCACGACGAATGACATGGTCTTTGGTCCGGGTGTTACCTTGGATATTGATGAGATTGACGTAGGACTGCGTGCCCTCGTCGATCCGGTACGTGACATTCACGCGGCCGGGGCCGACCGGCGAAATCTCCGGGATAATATTAGCTTCGATGTAGCCTTGGGTGCCGTAGAAATCGCGGATGGACTTCATGTCCGCGGACATGCCGTTCGGCGTATAAAGCTGGCCATCGCTCATCTTCAGCTTGGCTTTCAGTTCATCGGGCGCGGCCACGTTGACTCCGCTCAGGCCGAGGGTAGCTATGGAATACTGCAGCCCCTCCGAGATGGTGTAGGTAATATCTACGGCATTGCCGTTGAGCGGGGTGACCTGCACATCGGTGACCTGCACGTCGGCAAATCCACGGTTTTGGTAAACTCCGCGGATAGCCTCGCGATCCTCCTGCAATTGGGACGGTACCAAACGGCCGCTCTTGTTGAGGATGGACAACAGATTTTGCGTCTTGGTCTTCATCGCCTTGCGCAGATCCTTGTCCAGCACAGCATCGTTGCCGACGAAGGCGATGCGTTTGACCACCTGTTTGGCGCCCTCGTTGACGGTATAAATGACACGAGAATCTCCGGATCGTTCGTCCGCCTCGATGCGCGAGGTGATGCTGACATCGCCGAAATTGCGGTCTTGATACAACTCCATCATGGCTTGGCGGGATTTCTCCACCTGCTCCTCGCTCAGGCGATCTCCCACCTTGAAAGTCAGATCCTTGCGCAGCCGGTCGGGGCTGATGGTGCTGGACCCCTCAATGAGCACCTCCGAAACGACCGAGCGACCCTGGAGTAGCACGGTCACCTTAACACCATCGTCCTGAGGTTGGGCGAAAATACGGACATTGGCCACATCGCCGGTGGCGAAGAGCGCTTTGACGTCGTCCTCTGCCAAGCGCTCGGAATAGGGAATGCCTGCTTTCGTTTTAAGGTTGGCCAGCACGCGCTCGCGGCTGATCGTCTCCGCCCCGACATATTCGACCACGATGGACTTGACAACCGGACCGGATGGCGGAGCGGACGGGGTGGACATCTGAGCAGCCAGAGGGAATGCCATTCCTAGAAGAACGGGCAGAAACAGTAAACGCAGGCTCATGGTTAGTGGTTTGCCAGGTACCGAGGGCACCAAAACACGCGCCTTAACTGCTTGATTGCGTGCCCAAGGTCAAGCGGGAAACAAGGCTGGCTTGGCCTGAGGGGTCGTCTGCGCTAGATTGGGCATCTCATGCTGGCGGCTTTCAAGGAATGGGACGTAGTCTGTGAAGCGCTCGGATCCGGGCGACAGGCTGTCGTGCTGCGCAAGGGCGGTATTGCCGAAGGAGCGGGCGGCCTGCGCTTTGAGCACGAGGAATTCGCCCTTCTGCCGACATTCTTTCATCAGCAATCGGAACGCGTGGTGTCCGATGCGGCCTTCGCCGCACGAGAGCCTGCGGGCGAGCGCGAAACGGTGGAGATCCGCCATGCGGCCACGCTCATCTGGCATCGCCTCGTAACTGACCGTGCCGTGCTGGGCAAGCTGCAGGCATTCCACATTCTGACCCCGGAGGAGGTAGAGGCGCGCTTCACGCAAAAACCCGCGCCCGGCGTGCAGGTGGCCCTGCTCCGCGTCTACCGGCTGGAGCCGCCGCAGCGGATCGTTTGGCAGAAATCCTTCGGCGGATGCCGCTCGTGGGCCGAAATGGAGGCCGACTTCGGCTTCTGCAGTCGCGTATCGGTACTGAGCGACGAAAAATTCGCTAAGCTAGAAGCCGATTTGCGCGCGATCCTCGGCTAAAGCCTCTTGGCCCCGCACGTGGCCATCGGTTAGGCTGCACGGCTCCATGGAAAAAGTCGTTATTGTTGGCACCGGCTGCGCTGGATTGACCGCCGCCATCTATGCAGGCCGCGCGCAACTTTCCCCGCTCGTGCTGGAGGGCCGCCAACCCGGAGGACAACTCACCACAACCACCGCGGTGGAGAATTTCCCCGGGTTCCCCGAAGGTATCGACGGGCCCGAGTTGGTCATGAACATGCACGCGCAAGCGGAGAAATTCGGGGCGCGTTTCCAATACGGCACGCTCGAGGACTTTGAACACGCCGCTGGACACCAGCGCATCAAAGTCGACGGAAGCTGGCTCGAGACCGAAACGCTGATCATCGCCAGTGGTGCGGCGGCACGGTGGCTCGATCTGGAGGATGAAAAGAAACTTATCGGCCGCGGCCTGACCTCTTGCGCGACCTGCGACGGCGCCTTTTACCGCAACGTGCCGGTCTGCGTGGTCGGCGGCGGCGACTCGGCATGCGAAGAAGCCACTTTTCTCACGAAGTTCGCGTCGGAAGTTTTTCTCGTCCACCGCCGAGACACGTTGCGCGCCTCGAAGATTATGGCGGACCGCGCGCTGGCCAATCCGAAGGTCAAACCGCTCTGGAATCGAGCACCGGTGGCTTATCTGGCCGACGAATCGGGCCATCTGCGCGGCATCGTCTTGGAGGACACCAAGACGGGGGCGAGAGAGGAACTCGCCGTGAAATGCGTCTTTGTCGCGATCGGGCACGTGCCCAACACTGCGCCATTCCGCGGCAAGCTGGACATGGACGAAAACGGCTACCTCATCCAGCACGGAGGCACAAAAACAAATGCACCCGGCGTTTTTGCCGCAGGCGACGTGGCAGACCATGTTTACCGGCAGGCTATCACCGCGGCGGGGCAGGGCTGTGCCGCCGCGATCGAGGCCGAGCGCTATCTCGCTCACCGAGAGTAGATGACGAGCGGCGCCAGGGCCGCACCATGAAAGTCTGCGACCTCACCCAGTTTTACTCGCCGGTCAGCGGCGGGGTAAAACGTTACATCTCCGAGAAAATCTCGTGGATGCACCGGGCGCGACCGGGAGACAGGCACATCCTCATCATTCCCGGGGAAAAAACCGCTTGCCGCGAAGAAGGACTCTCCCGCGTTTACACGATTGCCTCTCCTCTGGTCTCACGCACGGCGCGCTACCGCGCCCTGCTCAACCTGGCCGCGATCGAGGACATCCTCGAGATGGAGCGCCCCGATGTCATCGAATCGGGCGATCCCTACCAGATCGCGTGGAAGGCTCTGGCTTCGGGCGCCGCGCTAGGCATTCCGGTGATCGGCTTTTACCACTCGCATTTCCCCGAAGCCTACCTTCGTTCGGTGGACAAGTTTTTCGGTCCGATCGCGGTCGAGATCGCGCGCGACGTCGCGCGACGCTACGTGCGCGAGCTCTACAACCGCTTCGCCTCCACCATCGTCCCGTCGCCCGCCCTGCGCTCGCTGCTCGAGCAATGGGGCGTGCGCAACACACAGCTCGGAGAACTCGGCGTCGATACGGAAATTTTCCGACCGTCACCGTCGGCATCCGAACGCGATGAGGTGTGCCGCGCGCTTGGCATTGACTCCGGCCAGCTGTTGCTCCTCTACATCGGCCGGCTCTCTCTGGAAAAAAACGTGCGCACCATGTTCGAGGCCTTCCGCCTGCTCGCCCAGGGCACGGACCGAAACCGCTTCGCGTTGCTCGTTACGGGCGATGGACCCGAACGGAAACATTTCGCCGAGTTGCGCGAGAGTTGCCCGCATGCCCACTGGCTTCCTTACCAAGGCGACAACCAGCAACTCGCCCGGCTTTACCGCGCTGCGGATTTGTTCGTTCATCCCGGTGTGCAGGAAACCTTCGGTCTGGTCGCGCTGGAGAGCCAGGCGAACGGCACCCCGGTGGTGGGTATACGGGGCAGCTACATGGACCGCATCATCCTGACCGACCAGAAACACTGGGCAGCAGAAAATTCGCCAACCGCCTTGGCCGAGGCCATCCGCAGTATGGGGGCCCGTAATCTCGCCGCGGAAGGGGCTGATGCCGCGAAACGGGTAAGGGAATTCTATTCGTGGGACACGGTCTTCGCGCGGCTTTTTGCCGTTTACGAAGGGGTGCGGCGGAAGTAATTAGAAGCGACTCTATGTCCACCGATGCCGTCATCCGGCCGTACCTCTCGTCCGACCGCGCCGCCGTCCGCCAGCTTTGCTGCGAGACAGGCTATCTTGGCAAGGCGATCGATCCGGTCTTTCAAGACCGTCAACTTTTCGCCGATTACCTGACGAGCTTCTACACCGACTGGGAGCCGGAATCGGCGTTCGTGCTGGAGCAGGACGGTGTGGTCAAGGGCTACCTTCTCGGCTCGCGGCGACCCCTGCTCCACCAATTCCACAGCCTTCTCACCAACATCCGCCTTTTCGTCACCGGCATCTTCCGCTATCCGCGCTACAACGCGGAATCGAAAGCCTTCGTGCGCTGGATCCTACTCAATGCATGGCGCGAGGTGCCCGCCGCGCCCCGCAGCATCCCGCATTTCCACTTCAATATGCTGCCCGAGGCGCAGGGCATCGCGGGCACACGCGAACTGCTCGTCAATTATTTCAACCATCTCCGCGCGCACGGCGAAAAACAGGTCTTCGGGCAGGTCGTGACCTTCGAGGACCGACGCGGGGCCCGTGTTTTCGAGCGCTATGGATTCCGCGTTCTCGATAAAAAAGAGATCACCAAATACCGCGCCCACCGCCGCGATCCGGTTTACCTCTGCACGGTCATCAAAGATCTCGATGACGGTAAATTAACGGAATACGCCGCCCGATGACGCGCAACGGTCTTGCCCTCGGCGGCCGGACTGCGATTCTCTGCCGGTAAGTGCCATACGACTTCGCCAACTGCCCGGACCGCCATGCCACCGGATCGCTCAAATGGGAGCGATACGCCGGGCGCGATGTGTTGCCCATGTGGGTGGCCGATATGGATTTTATTTCCCCGCCCGAGGTCATCGCCGCGCTTCGCGCGCGTGCGGACCACGGTGTCTTCGGTTACACTATTGCACCCGCCAGCACCGTCGCAGCTGCGATCGATTACCTCCGCAACCAGCACGGGATCGAGGCGCAACCGGAGCATATCGTATGGTTCCCCGGACTCGTGCCCGCTCTCAACGTCGCCTGCCGCGCCTTTGTTCCACCGGGCGGGGAAATCCTCACCTGCACTCCGGTCTATCCGCCGTTTCTTAGCGCACCGGAATTCGCCGGCATCGGACTGCGCAAGGTTGAGCTCGCCGAGAATGGCGGTGTTTGGGATATCAACTTCGACGCGCTCGAGGCCGCTGTCACGCCGAAGACCTCGCTTTTCATTCTCTGCAACCCTCACAATCCCGTGGGACGAGTCTTTCCGCCTCAGACCGTCGCCCGTCTCGCGGAATTTTGCGCGCGGCACAAGCTGGTGATGGTTTCTGACGAGATCCATTGCGATCTCGTGCTCGACCTTGTGCCGCACACCAGCGGGCTGAACTTCGCCGGAGTGGGAGGGCTTCCTCTCGTCGCCATGTTTGCGCCGAGCAAAACTTTCAACTTGGCGGGCCTTGCCTGTGCGTTCCTCGTTATTCCCGACACCGCCACCCGGCGCACTTTCCAGCAAGCCGCGCGTGGACTCATCACCGAGATCAACGCCTTCGGTTATGCCGGAAGCGAGGCGGCGCTGCGGCATGGCTGGCCCTGGCGCGATGAACTGCTCGGCGTGCTCCGCGGGAACCGCGACCGTGTGGAGGAATTCGTGGCCGCTTCGCTCCCCGGTCTGCGCGTATGGCACGTGGAAGCGACCTATCTGGCTTGGCTCGATGCACGCGGATTGGGCATGACGGATGCAGTGAAATTTTTCGCGGATCACGGCGTCGGACTATCCGACGGTATTCCCTTCGGCGCGCCCCCGGGATTCCTGCGGTTGAACTTCGGCTGTCCGCGCCACCAGCTCGACAAAGCGCTGAACCGCATGGCCGAGGCCTTGCGTGCCCGCGGAATAAATTAGTCCGTGTCCGGCTCGCCGCAAACATCGAAGCCCCACCCTCTCCACGCAAGGCCCCGCTGCGACGACGACGACTTGGGTGCTCCCATCCCCGAGTCGCCGCACGCCGTCTCGGTCTGCCTGCCGAAGTGGGCCGACGTCATCGGCTACGAGGAAAAAGAACCGCGCGTCATCGATCGCATGCGGACGGGCTATCCACGTTTCTTCTTTCATCCGCTGATCACCGAGGTAAGGGCCAAGCTAAACCCCAGACCGGGATACGATGTGCTTCCCTTCGTCGGCGAGGCGGCGGCCCGCGAATGCGCACAACTCACCGGCGGCCAAGCCGCGACGGTCGGCGGGCTCTGGGCCACCTATTTTCCATCGGCAGCTCTCCCGCAGGCGCGTGCCTATTGGCAGCATGCCGGACGCATTTTTTCGTCGCGGGCGGCAGAAGACTGGCTCGGGGGCCAGCCTCTGACCGCAACCCAGGCCGGTTTGGAAAACCAATTCCGACAACTCCTGGCGGAGTGGAGCGGGGCGCCCGAGGAAATGGTCAGCCTGCACCCCAGCGGTATGGCAGCAATTTTCACCGCGTTTCGCCATGTCACCGTGCGCCGTCCCGAGCGGCGCACCGTGATGTTCGGATTTCCCTATACCGACACGCTGAAAATTCTGGAAAAATTCGGCAGCGGGGTGGAATTTTTCCCGCGGGGTGACGCCGTCGATCTGGCCAAGCTTGCCGCGCTGGTCTCACGCGAAGAGATTGCCGGCATTTTCTGCGAATTCCCGAGCAATCCGCTTTTGCAGGTGCCCGATCTCCCCGCCATCCGCAGGATGGCCACCGCAGCTGGCGTGCCGGTGATCGTGGATGACACCATCGGCACCTCCCTCAACGTCGACGTACTCGCCCAGGCAGATCTCGTGGCGACCAGTTTGACCAAAGCCATTTCCGGCGAAGGCGACGTTATGGCTGGAGCGTTGACTATAAATCCGCGCGGACTTTTCGGGAACACGCCGGGAGCGGTTCATGCGGATGGTGTTTACCTGCGTGATTTGGTCGTGCTGGAAAAAAACTCGCGTGATTTCCCGGCGCGTGTGGCGCAGACGAACGCCACGGCGGCGGCCTTGGCGTGTTTTCTTGCTGACCATCCCGCAGTCGAGCAGGTCTTCTATCCGGGACTCGAACCCTCACCCGCTTATGATGCGCTGCGCAAACCGGGCGGCGGTTACGGGGCGGTTCTTTCGTTTCTGCCGCGCGACCCAACCACAAATTCGCCGCGCATTTACGAGCGTTTGCGCATCAGCCACGGCATCAGCCTCGGTACCACATACTCTCTCGTTTCCCCCTACGTGCAACTGGCTCATTACCACGAGCTCCCTTGGGCTCACGCCTGTGGTATCGATCCCTATCTCCTCCGCGTGGCCGTTGGAATGGAGTCTTGGTCGGATTTGCACGAGCGTTTTTCCGTAGCTTTGATTTGATGGCAAAAAGGGCGGGAGTTTCCTCCCGCCCTTCCATGGAAATGGTGCGAACTCCTATTTTTTCGACAAGGCGAACATGCCCGGCTTCACCTTCTTCACTCCGTGCAGCGTGTAGAGACGCGCCGCGAGATTTTTTTTCGGCTCGGAAACATTCCAGACATATCTGTCATTCTTGAGACCCTGAAGAACGGCGTCTACATTCATGGGTCCGCCAGCCTTTTTCATCACCTTGATCACCGCCGGAGCGAGCGGGCCGCTCGGCGAGGAAGGACGCTTCTGGCCTTTGAAGGGTGAGGTGCGCTTCTTGCGACGGCCTCCCTTGGCGGCTTTGGACGGACGCCCCGGCTTGCGACGGGTGCTGTCCGCGGCACGCACCAGAACGGAACCTGTGCCGCGAATGGAAACGCTTTTGCCCAATAATCGGGCCAATTCGCTCTGCATGGATTCTATTTTCACTTGAAGGTCCAACGCGCGGCGTAGTGTTGCTGTAGTCATGGTTAACATAGAAAATTGGATTCTGCATACCTTCCAAGGATCGGCAATATAATTACCTGCCGTGCGGCGGGATGTTGTCGCCTCGACAGAGGGGAGGGGAGGGTCCAGAATCGGCTGGATGGAAGATTCGACAGCCCGCTGGGCCCAAAAAATGATGGATTCCTACCGTGACCACGACGGCGTGAATTCAACCGATGGACCGGGATTTCCATCGAAGCCGGAGGTCGCTTCGCTTTGTCAGGGCCTGATGGAACTTCTTTTCCCCGGCTACCACGATGGCGGAACGCTGGCCAAACTCGAGTTAGCCGCCTTGACCAAAGATCGGGTATCGACCTTGTCTGAGGATTTCCGGCGCGTGTTCCATGCTGCGTTGTCCGGCAGCGGTGATGCCCCGGCGATGGCTTCGGAGGCGGTGCGGAATCTTTTCGAGGAAATGCCCGGCATCCGCGCGCTTTTGCAAACCGATGTCGAAGCCGCCTACGAGGGCGATCCGGCGGCCAGCACGCCGGATGAAATTATTTTGTCCTATCCCTTTCTGGAGGCGGTGGCCATCCAGCGCGTGGCGCACCTGCTTTACCGCTCCGATGTTCCTCTCATTCCCCGCATGATGACCGAATGGGCGCACGCGCGGACCGGGATCGATATTCACCCCGGTGCCGCGATTGGCAGCCACTTTTTTATCGACCACGGGACGGGCGTGGTGATCGGCGAGACCTGCCGCATCGGCGCGCGCGTCAAGTTGTACCACGGCGTCACCCTCGGAGCGCGCAGCTTCGCCAAGGATGAGAGCGGGCGGATCAAAAAAGGTGGTAAGCGCCATCCCGATGTCGAGGACGGTGTCACCATCTATCCCAACGCGACTGTGCTCGGCGGTGAGACGGTCATCGGGCGCAGCAGCACGATCGGCGGCAATGTTTTTCTCATGCACAGCGTTCCGCCAGATTCGCTCGTGTATTACGAGGAATCCGACGTGCGGGTGGTTGCGAAGTCCTCCAAGTCCAACTCTGCGGACTACTCAATTTGAAGTTGTGGCGTCGCGCGCGCTCCAGTCTGGCGGCCTCGACGAGACAGCAATCCTGAGCAGTTTGGAAAATGAGGCGCGGGCTTGGGCGGTGCGCCTGCACTTGCCGCTACTCGCGTCACGCGTCCACCTGCGCTGGCATGTGCGCCTGCGCACCACAGCCGGTCTGGCTCACCCGCGGAATTCATCGGTCCTCCTCAACCCGCGGCTTTTATCTTTTCCCGAGGAATTGACCCGCACCTTTCTCCACGAGTTGGCTCATCTCATCGCTCACGCGCGGTTCCCCCGCCGGCGGATCCGTCCGCACGGGATCGAGTGGCGGCAGGCCTGCCGCGATCTCGGCCTTGCCGATGAGAGGCGATGCCACACGCTGCCCCTCGCCGCCCCCCGCCGTGTGGCCAAAAACCACCTTTACCACTGCCCCCGCTGCCTCCGCGAAGTGGCGCGGGCGCGGCCTTTCCGCCGGGCCGAGGCCTGCCTATCGTGCTGCCACACCCACGCGGGCGGACGTTACGACCGGCTTTTCCGATTTGTTCCTGGCCGCGCACCAGCCAGAGACAATGATTCACTCCAACCGGAGCTTTTTCGGTTGTGGGGATCTTAACCTGGCCGTCAGACTAACCGCTCCCAATCCATTTATGAGCCAGAACATCGAATCCCACTTGGTCGAAAACCGTATCGTCAAGCCGTCCCGCGAATTCAGTAAGAGGGCGCGGGTCAAAAGCCTCGCAGATTACAAAAAACTCCACGCCGCCTCGATCAAAAATCCGCAGAAGTTCTGGGCCAAGGAAGCGTCCGAGTTGCAGTGGGGACGCAAATGGAAATCGGTCCTGAAGTGGACCACACCATTCACCCGGTGGTTCGACGGTGGAACGATCAATGTCTCGGAAAATTGCGTCGACCGCCATGCCAAGAGCGCCCGTAAAAACAAAGCGGCTATCATCTGGGAGGGCGAACCCGGCGAAAAGCGCACCCTCACCTACGGCCAACTGCATCGCGAGGTCTGCCTGTTCGCGAACGTTCTCAAGCGCAACGGTGTAAGGAAGGGTGACCGTGTCATCATCTACATGCCGCTCGTCCCCGAGGCCGCAGTGGCCATGCTGGCCTGCGCACGCATCGGGGCGGTGCACTCGGTGATTTTCGGAGGCTTCAGCGCTGACAGTATCCGTGACCGCATCGCCGATTCAGGTGCGACCTGCGTGGTCACGGCGGACGGTGGTTACCGCCGCGGCGCGATTGTTCCGCTCAAACACAATGTCGATGCGGCGCTGGCCGGCGAGACAACAATCAAAAAAGTTATCGTGCACAGGCGCGCGGGCAACGAGGTGCACATCCAGGAGGGACGCGACGTCTGGTGGCACCGTGAACTGGAATACGTCAAGGCCGACTGCCCGGTCACACACCACGACAGCGAGCATCCTCTCTTCATCCTCTACACCAGCGGATCGACCGGCAAACCCAAGGGCATCCTCCACACCACGGCCGGATATCTGACTCAGGCCTACGCCACGACCAAATATGTTTTCGATCTGCGCGAGGACGACATCTACTGGTGCACAGCCGACGTAGGCTGGATCACTGGCCACACCTATCTTGTCTATGGTCCGCTGGCCAACGGTGCAACATGCTTGATGTATGAAGGCGCGCCGAACTGGCCCGACCCAGACCGCTTCTGGCGGATCATCGAGAACTACGGGGTCACCATTTTTTATACCGCCCCCACCGCCATCCGCGCCTTCATCAAGTGGGGCGACGAATGGGTCGACAAATACGATCTGTCCTCGCTGCGCCTGCTCGGCACGGTCGGCGAGCCGATCAACCCCGAGGCATGGATGTGGTTCCACAAAAAGATCGGTGGAGGGCGCTGTCCGATCGTCGACACCTGGTGGCAGACCGAAACCGGTGCAATCATGATATCCCCGCTTCCCGGCGCCACTCCGCTCAAGCCCGGTACGGCGACGCTGCCGTTCTTCGGTATCGACGCGGCCATCGTCGACGACCATGGCAAGGAAGTCGGCCCGAACGTGGGAGGCAAGCTCGTCGTTCGCAAACCTTGGCCATCGATGCTGCGCACCATCTACGGCGATCGCGCGCGCTACAAGAAAACGTATTGGAGCGAGATCCCGGGTTCCTATTTCACCGGCGACGGGGCGCGGCGCGACAAGGATGGCTACTTTTGGATCGTCGGGCGCATCGACGATGTGCTCAACGTGGCGGGACACCGACTCGGCACATCAGAAATCGAAAGCGCGCTCGTGTCGCATCCGTCTGTGGCCGAGGCTGCGGTGGTCGGGCGCCCAGATGAAATCAAAGGCCAGGGCGTGGTGGCGTTTGTCACCTTGAAACAGGGAGAGAAGCCGACCCCTGAACTGCGAGATAAGTTGCGCAAGCATGTCGGTAACGCCATCGGCGCGATCGCCAAACCGGACGATGTCCATTTTGCCGAAGCGCTGCCGAAAACACGCAGCGGCAAAATCATGCGACGCCTGCTCAAGGAGATCGCCAGCGGCAAGGACGTTAAGGGGGACACCTCCACGCTCGAGGATTTCACCATCCTCTCCAAGCTGAAGCTGCAGGACGGCTAGGTCGGCGCTCTGATCAATGCTTTTGGTGTGACAGTATGATCGTGCCGGATCGCCAGTTTCTTCTTTCGTTGCCGCTCGCCATGGCGGCTGCGCTTCCTTCACTCCAGCGCTTTTCCTTTCCGGAGTGGTTCGCGGTGAGCGATCCGCCCGGCGGTAAGCTTGGTTCGGGCGGCGGCCTCGTGCATCTGCTGCACGAGGATTGGAAGGCGTTGGGATGTCCTGACAGGTTTTCGCGCTGGATCCTCACCTATCCCAAGCTCGCCATTCTGGCCGGCGGACAAAGCCGTCGCCTGCCCGCTTATGCCGCCACCGGCAAGGTGCTCATCCCTCTCCCTGTGCTCCGCGGTAGCATGGGGCAACGCATAGACGGGACGCTCCTCGATTTCATGCTGCCGGAATTTTCGCGCATTCTCGATGCGGCGGGCGACGACTACCCTCTCATGGTTTGCAGTGGTGATGTTCTTCTCCGCTTTCCGCGCAATCTTCCCCTGCTTCCTCGGGCCGACATCCTCGGACTCGGCATGTGGATCGCACCCGAAACAGCCAGTAGCTTCGGTGTCTTTTTCTCCCGCCGCGAGAGTCCGCAAGAGGTCGATTTCTTTCGCCAGAAACCGTCCACGGAAGAAATCCGAGCACTGGGCGCTGAACATCTCGCCATGGTAGATGCGGGAGTCTGGCTGCTCGGGGCCAAAGCGCTGGCATTACTGCTCGCAAAGTGTGGTTGGGACGAGGAGACAAATCGTTTCCGCGGCGGACATCCTTCTTCATATGAGATGTATGCTGAATTCGGTCCTGCGCTCGGACGGAATCCAACTTCCGAGGATCCCGCAATTTCCTCCCTCTCCGCTGCCGTCGCACCAATCACCGGGGCCGGGTTTTTTCACCTCGGCACCAGCCGTCAGATGATCGAGTCGGTCTCGGCCCTGCAGAACAGCGACCTGGATCCGTTGTCGGCGGCGCCCGCGGCACGGAAACCGCACCCCGACATCTACGTGCAGAATGCCAATTTCGCTTTTGCCACGCGCCACGCGGGCAACCATTTGCTCTGGATCGAAAATTCCTCCCTCGTGCCGAATGAGGCATTTTCCTCACGCCAGGTTGTCACCGGCGTGCCCGAGGGCCTCCCCCCGCTCGATCTGCCCGAGGGAATTTGCCTTGATGTGATGCCCATCGGCGAAACGTCACTCTGCCTGCGTCCCTACGGATTCGAGGACAAGTTCTCCGGCGCCATCGGGCGCACCGAATGCCTGTGGCTGGGTCGATCTGCACTCCAGTGGTTCGAGAGGCGCGGCATCGAGCTTGCCACTGCTGGAATCACGGCGGACATGGACATTCAATTGGCTCCGATATTTCCCGTGGTGGAGACGGAAGAGGTGAGCACGGAATTCCTGCATTGGCTTTATGCGGAACATCCGGAAGAAAGCAAAACATCCCAGGCCCTGTTCCTGCGCCATCGACTTTCTGCCATGGAAGTTTGCGAACAAGGCAATATCGAGCGGTTACTGGGGTCGCGCCTGGGACATCTCGCCCGCGTCCTCCCGGTCATGCGCGCCAACCACCGGTCCAATCCGTTCTTTCGTGTTGATCTCTCATCGGTCGCGCCAATTTTTCCTGTCGATCGCCTCGAGTCATTGCCTGATCTAGGGGGCTTTGATGCCATCAGCGACGCCATGCTTCGCGCCACCATCCTGCGCGGGCGCGGAATTCCGAAGGCCGAGGAGGAGGAAAACGAATCTTTCCGTCTTCTCCGCGAGAATATCGTCGCTTCAATCCGCCCCATGCTCAAAGTACCGCGCAAGGTTACCATGGAGGACCAGATTGTGTGGGGACGCAGTCCTGTCCGGCTCGATCTGGCCGGCGGCTGGACCGACACACCGCCTTATTGCTTCAAGGAAGGTGGCAGCGTCGTGAATGCGGCAGTCGACATCAACGGCCAGCCGCCGATCCAAATATTTGTTCGTGTCGCCGCGGAACCTGTCATCGTCTTGCGTAGCATCGATCTCGGCGTGGAAAGCCGCGTGACGTGCTACGAAGATCTGGCTGCCTACAATCGTGCGGGTGATGCGTTCGCGCTCGCCCGGGCTGCCCTCTGCCTCGCCGGGTTTCATCCGGATTTCCAAAACGAAAAGAATTTACGAACCCTTCGAGAGATGCTCACGGCATTCGGGGGCGGACTGGAGATTTCGTTGTTGGCCGCCGTGCCTAAAGGCTCTGGCCTCGGAACAAGCAGCATCCTCGCGTCCACCTTGCTTGGCACTCTCTCCGATGCCTGCGGCCTGGGATGGGACCGCGGGGCGCTTGTCTCCCTCACCATGGCCCTCGAGCAAATGCTGACAACCTGCGGAGGATGGCAGGATCAAGTCGGAGGCATTCACCGCGGAATCAAACACATCGAAACACCGCCCGGCATAGCGCAGAATATTTCCCTGCGGTGGCTCCCGGAAAACGATCTTGGTGACGCGGCGAAATCAGGAGTGGCCTTGCTTTACTACACGGGCATCACCCGAATGGCCTCCGGCACTTTGAAGGAAATCGTGCGCGGCATGTTCCTCAATTCCTCCCACCATCTGCATATTCTTTCCGATATCCGCGCCAACGCCACCGAGACATTCGAGGCTATGCTCCGTGGAAAATGGGATGATCTCGCCGCCTGCGTCGGACGGAGTTGGCAACTCAACTGCCGTCTCGACCGTGGTACCGACCCGCCGGCGGTGCGCGAGATTTTTGGCCGCACCTCGGACTTTACCCTCGGAGCCAAGTTGCTCGGTGCGGGCGGGGGAGGATACGCCCTATTTCTCGCCAAAGATGAAGAGGCTGCGCGGCGCTTGCGGAGGACGCTGGATGATTCCCCGCCAAACCGAGGCGCTCGATTTGTCGATTTCTCGCTTTCCCCGACCGGCCTGCAAATCACGCGGAGCTGAAGTGGCTGCGTCATAGTGGTTCCTCCGGAGGCCGAGAAGCGTTACATTATCTCCTATGAATAATTTTCTCATCACCGGCGCGTCGAGCGGCATCGGCAGGGAGTTGGCTATACGCCTCGCCGCGCGCGGTGCAACACTGACGCTCAACGGACGATCGGAAGCCAAACTCACCGATGTTGCCAGCACCTGCACCGGCGCAGCCTCGGTTTCGATCGTCGCGGCTGACATCACCGCGCCGGGAGCTGCTGAATCCCTGCTCGCATCCGCGGTGCAGTCGATGGGCGCCATAGACTGTGTGATTCACTGCGCCGGTATAGGGCTGATCAAACCTGCGGCCGACACCACTGATGCCGAGTTCACCAAGATCGTGAATATCAACCTGCGGGGAACCTTCCTCGTCGCCCGCGAGTCGTGCCGGATCATGGCCGCGCAAAAACACGGGCTTTTTATCACGCTGCCCGGAATTCTCGGCAAGGCAGTGATGAAAAATGCCGCCGCCTACATCGCGAGCAAGTTCGGGGTGACCGGACTAATCAAGACTTTCGCGCAGGAATACCAGCGCAGTGGGGTCCGCTTTTGCCTGTTTTTCTTGGGCGGCGTGGACACTCCTTTCTGGGACGAAATTAATATGACCGTTCAGCGTGACAAAATGATCCCTGTGTCAACTGCCGCCGACCTGATCATGCAGGCCGTGGATGCGCCCCCGCACCTCGTTCTCGCCGAGGTGGTACTCCAACCCGAGAGTCACCAACTCCTCTAAATCGAGGTACCCGCTTTTTTAGCATGAGGTTGTTGCATGGTGACAATCCTCCAGCTGAGGCTCAGGCCATAATTCTTGCGCCAACTCAAAGCATGCCGCTTCTGCGGAAGATTGCTTGCACTATCGCTCGCGCATCTTTTCCTCCAAGACCCGGTCCAAGAACAAGACAGGCATAGGCGTATTTGTGTCCGCCGCTGTCCAGCACACCGACAAGCCAACCCATGTCGAAATCGTTATCGTTCG
>Ga0114971_10000574_pt1 | contig 24041 bp, 22 predicted proteins | sample M_140625_MF_Meta_FD_87320 | JGI IMG/M metagenome (GOLD analysis project Ga0114971, IMG submission 87320) | Freshwater microbial communities from Lake Montjoie, Canada to study carbon cycling - M_140625_MF_MetaG | ecosystem: Environmental > Aquatic > Freshwater > Lake | place: Lake Montjoie...
CAAGTGATAGATGGGATTCGCTGACATCAAAAGCTCCTCGGCGAGTCGTGTGGTCGTGAAAGTGTTCTGGCAGAAAAAGAGATCAGCACTATAGCGGTTTGTTTTGTTCTACGGTTCTCAAACGCTCAGCGATTGCCGGCGACATCATGATGTGCAGAAGAATGTCTGTGGTAAGGAGTGTGAGATACAATGCCGTCAGCAGGCCACCGGCACCAGCCAATGCCAGAAAAGTGCCCCGCGTTTGCAACCACGCTAAGGCGGCTAAAGGAATCATCATGCGCAGCAACAGGCCAGCCATTGCTCCTGCCACAGCGAGGGATGGGCTGCCCACGAAGAAACGCGTTGTACACCAGCCGCCGAGAGATCCAATCAGGCACGTACCAGCGGCGAATGCGACAGACTCTCGCCAGAGTGGGCGTCCGTCGTCGAGAGACAGGGCCACCGCCACGGCAGCCCCCCAGACCAACAGCAGCGTGCAACCTCCCAGCAGCGTCGACCGTGCACGGGATGATTCAACCACGGTCCAGAAATTCTGGTTGAGAAACCTAGGGGCGGCACACACAATCTGGCGAATCCTTGGGATCAATGTGGGTCAATTTGTGAGGATCAATTTTTGACTGTGTTGAAGGGAGTTCCGGTTGGTGAGGACGTACGATCGACGAGTATCCTAACCGCTCCGCCGATTTTTTGAATTCCCCCCTATTTTCACGAGCCATATGAGCGATGCTGAGAGCCCGAGTAAAAAACAAGCGGGCCCGAGGAATCCAAGCTCATAGCGTTTGTCCAGCCAGGTGCCAATCACTCCGGGCACAAACATCACTATGCCAATAGCCATGATGCGAGCGGCCCACGCCAAGGCATCGCCAATCGGGGAAGGATCAGGGGCACGGATCATGGCAGCAGCCTATGGTCTCTGGTGTTCTCTGACCAGCGGGGTCGACCCCCATGCGGCTCCGCTGGTATCGTGATCAACTCTCATTCACGTATCCCGCATGAAGGCGGTATCCATGTCGAATCGCAGACGCAGTCGTCGCCGGCGGAACCGGCAGCCGGAGCATGGCATAGCAGCTGACGCTGCCAGCGTGGCAGGTCCATCCATCCTGCGGATGATTGCCTGTGACGGCGAAGCGTGGGCGGAATCAACGGTGCTGCGACCAGAAGAGTTGACGGTTGCTCGCGAGAAGTGGCCCGTGGTCTGGATCGACATTGAGGGTTTGGAAGATGCCGAAACGATTCGCATGGTCGGCAGCGTGTTTGACATCAGCGCATTGGCTCTTGAAGATGCCGTGACGCCTGACGAGCGCCCAAAAGTTGAGGTGTTTGGGCACCAGGTTTTGATCGCTGCCCGCATGGCACGATCTGAGTCCGAGGCAATCGTCACTGACCCAGTCTGCATTTTCTTGGGCGACCGCTATGTGATTACTTTTCGGGAGCGGCTCGCGATTGATGGGTTTGCGGGCGTGCGTCAAAGGATCCGGCAAGGCCGCACGCGGATCAGCCACGGCGGTGCCGACACGCTGTGCGCGATTCTGTTTGATGTGGTAATCGATGGCTATTTTCCAGTGCTTGAGCAGTTGAGCGATCGGCTTGAAGCGACCGAAGAAGAGGCTATGAACAACCCTTCTCGTGAGTCACTTGTGCGGATTCACGACGTGCGCAACGATCTCATGACGCTCAGGCGGGCGCTCTGGCCGACTCGCGATTTGCTTCACACGTTGGGCCGAGAGCCAACCCCGCTGGTGGGCGATCTGGCCCGTGCTCATTTTCGCGATTCCTACGACCACGCTATGGAGTTGCTGGACCTCATGGAGAGTTATCGCGAGATCAGCAGCGACCTGCGAGACATCTATCTGGCGAGCCTCAACAATCGCATGAACGACGTGATGAAGGTGCTTGCCGTGATCGCAACGATTTTTATGCCGCTCACATTTATTACCGGCTACTACGGGATGAATTTTGACACCAACTCCCCATGGAACATGCCGCTGCTTTCCTACCGCTACGGAGCCCCGGTAGCGATGGCCCTCATGGCAATAACAACCGTTGGTATGATTGCTTTTTTCTACCGCCGCGGTTGGCTCAAGCGTTGGCATTAAGACGAAATTACGTCTTGCCAAGCAGGAACCATGTGTGCATGGTGCCCTTGCCCTTGACTGTGATTTCGCCCCGATCGGCGAACTGAAATGTGTCTTTGAGGAGATCGCGGGTGGCCTGCGAAATATGAATCCGGGATGGTTCACCGTGCGACTCCATGCGGCTGGCAAGGTTGACGGTGTCGCCCCAGAGATCGTAGGTGAATTTATGCCGACCGATCACTCCGGCAACCACGGGCCCAGAGTGGATGCCGATCCGCACTTCAAGGGAAAGGTCTCGGCTTTGCATCACGCCACGAAACGATTTGAGCATTCCGAGTGCCATTGCCGCAACGGCCTCAGCATGGTCGTGGCGAGCCACGGGTATGCCGGCAACCGCCATGTAGGCATCGCCGATCGTCTTAATTTTCTCGACGCCGTGAATGCGCGCTAACTGGTCGAATGTTGAGAAAATCTCATCCAGCATCGAAACCAGATGCTGCGCGTCAACACGCTGTGAAAACTCCGTAAAACCACAGAGGTCCACAAACATGACTGTCGCGCAAGGAAAGCTTTCCGCGATCGTGGCCTGGCCATTTTTAAGCCGTTCAGCAATCTTCTCCGGTAGGATATTGAGAAGCAGTCGCTCAGATTTTTCCTGCTCGTGTTTGAGGTCAACGAGCGATTGCTCGAGCGCTGCAAAAGCGGCATTCCGTTCAAGCAGTCGATGGAAACCGTCCGAATGAACGCGGATCCGTGCAATGAGTTCAATCTGATCCGGCAGTTTTACGAGATAGTCACTGGCCCCCGACTCGAAGAGTTGAGCTTTGACGACAGCCTCCTCCATTGCCGAAAGCACAATGATTGGGACATTTGCGGTGGCCGGGACGCCGCGGAATCGTCGCACCATATCCAAGCCGCTGATGCCGGGCATCACGAGGTCTTGCAGGATGACGGTGGGTCTAAAAGCGATTGCCACATCAAAGGCCAGATTGGCCTCGCGGCAGAACTCAAAAACCATGTCTGGTTGGCCGGCGAGCATGCGTCGCACGGCCTCACCAATCATTCGCTGGTCGTCGATCAGCAAAACCCGATGTTCGCTGGTGGGCATCGGAAGTGAAACGGGTGGCTCGGCCATAAGCAGACGCAACGACTTCGGAACCTACACGAGCGTTGGAAAGTTGGGGAACGAAATTGGGGAGTCAAGTTGGCGAACTAGGATTCGAACTTAAACTAACTCGTTCAGAGTCGCTTTTAGGGGGTGAGACTGACTGAGCCTTTTTCTTGATTTCTGTTGGCTAGCAATGCAAAAATCTCGATATCTCGGTAGATTCGGTGCTACCGAGATTGACGCGAGTTGACTCCTGCGGTAGCACCAAAGTAGTACCGGCAGTTTTGAGCGTTTTGGCATCGTAAAAAATGGTGTTTTGTGAAGACGACCAAAAAACAAAGCACAGTTCAAAGGAAAACCAGCCAGAAAAACGGCGGCTAACCAAGCGAACGCCCTTCATCATACCGGTTCCAACGGGTCCGGCCAGAACCGTTGTGTTCGACGACGGGCTGCGGGGTGTCTGCATTGTGCTGACCCCTGCCGGCTCAAGGACGTTCTATCTCTACAGGAAAATCGCCGGACGACCGCAGAGGGTGCGGATTGGAAGCTACCCCGAAACGACCCCCGAAGAGGCTCGGGGGCTTGTGGCGAGGTTCGCAGGGGCGATCGCCGAGGGACGGGACCCAAATGCCGAGTGGCGAACCAAGCGACTCCCCGACCGGAAAGACCCGACGTTCGGCGAGGTCCTCGATCATGCCGTGGAGAACCATTGGAAGCCACACTGCCGGACGTGGAAGCAAATGGCGAACCTGTTCGTCTGCTACTCGAAAGCCTGGATGAACCGCCGGCTTTCAACGGTCCGAAAGTGACCTGCCCCCCTTAAACGCCACCACTTTCAGTGAGAGAGTCTGGTGGCCGCGAGCGCAAGGCGACGAGGCAGCAGGCGGTTGGGCGATAAAAAAGGAACGTTGCTTTGGAAAATGACAAACCAGATTGTGCGCGCATCGCTCGCAAAGTTTGGCAAAACCCTATTTGAACGGCTCTCGAGCCGTCTCTTTGCTTGAGCACGGGGTGGGTTGCTGGAACAACCTAAAATACGACGCAACATCCCACCCCCCTGCCCTGCCGATGGCATAAAACAGCCATTTTTTCTGCGAAACACGCTCCGAACGGGCTTGGGATTTCTGGGAATCGGGCGGCGACTCTCGCCGACACCATCACCGGGAACCACTCCGAGAGCACCGACAATCGGTTCAGTATTCGCAAGGACGAAATCGGTCCTGCGGTAGCACCGTGGTAGCGCCGAGCGTTTTTGGCATTTCAACGATTTCTTTGCTAGGTGCGTTTGAGCATTATAAAATAGGCAAAAAATGAAGTTGGGGAACTAGGATTCGAACCTAGACTAACTGGTTCAGAGCCAGTCGTGCTACCGTTACACAATTCCCCAAAAAACAAAAAACGAAAAAAGCTATGCGTCTAGGATAGATCAAGTGTGGGGTTGTATGATGTTGAAAAGTCCAGTGCGTTGAATGAGGCTCACTGAGCGTACCTCCTGGTCCGTTGCGAGGCAATTCCGGTCGTTGGTGGGGCCGTAGGCAAATTCCCGACGAGTGATACGACCAGAACAGCCACGAGCAACCAGTCATCACGAGCGAGCGTCCGGTGTCAGATTGTTTTTCCAACTATTATATTGAGTTCAGAACGGGCGCCCGCGCTGGGGAACGGATTCGTATTGCAAAAAAGCGAATGGTCATTGGCCGGCATCCGGCCTGCGACATTGTGGTCGACGCATCGGCGGTGAGCCGTCAGCACGCCGCAGTGTCTGTCGACGGAGACACCGTATGCGTCGAGGACCTGCGCAGCCGAAACGGCACGACGGTCAACGGCCGTTTGGTCACTGGCAGACAGCAACTCACAGAGGGAGATGAGGTGCTGATTTGTGATCAGCGCATGCTCTTTTCGTCGCAGAGCCCAGCCCGTTCGAGCGGAGTGGCTGTTGGTGAGGATACAGTGTCGCCGGAGGGCGTGTTGCGGGGGCACGTTTTGCTCGACGATATTATCGATTCAGAGCGTGGCGATTCCCTGATCCTATCACAGATTGATATCGCTGGAGTCCGGCCCAAGGGGTACGAGGAGATGGAGGTGCATGTCCCGGCAAAGCTTCAAGCTGCGCGGGATATTGGTCGGGCGATCGGCGCATTGCTCTCGCTTGAGGAGGTGCTGCCACGGTTACTCGATAGTTTGTTTGTTCTTTTTCCTCAGGTCGAACGAGGGTTTGTGCTGCTGGCGGATTCCAAGTCGAGACGATTTGTTCTTCGCGCACGCAAGATCAACGGCGTGCCTGAATCTGGGCCGCTTCGCTTGAGCCTTTCTCTGATCAACAAAGTGGTGCAGTCGCGGCGTGCAATCCTCTCGGCGGATGCCGGGGCTGACAGCAGGTTTAACGCCAGCGACAGTGTCGTCGACTGTCAAATCAGGTCCGTGATGCTGGTGCCGTTTATCGGTAGTGCCGGCAGCGTGCTGGGGGTTATTCACATTGACTCTCGCGATGCTGGCGGTGCTTTTTGTCAAAATGATCTGGAATTGCTTGCTGGAGTGGCTGGGCAAGTGGCCCAAGCGATCGAGCAAGCACTCGCCTACGACGATCGAATCGGTCAGGAACAACTGAAGAGGGATCTTGAATTAGCTCACCGCGTGCAGCAGGGGCTTCTGCCGGCGAAACCACCCGAGATCGTGGGCTATGAGGTCTTTGATTTCTACGAACCAGCCCATCAAATCGGCGGCGATTTCTTCGCCTATGTGCCCTTGCCGAACCGACGCATCGCTGTGGTGCTGGCCGACGTCTCTGGCAAGGGAGTTTCGGCGGCGCTGGTGATGGCAGCGCTCTCGGCTGATGTTCGATACTGTCTTGCCAGCGAGCCCGATGTCGCGGGGGCTGTGTCGCGAATCAACGAGAGCTTTTGTCGCAGCGGTTGGGACGATCGGTTCGCAACCCTCATCGTGGCCGTTCTGGATCCGGCATCGCATCGCATCACGGTTGTCACTGCCGGACACCCCCCCGTTTTTTTGAGGGATGCTACTGGCCATGTGGAGGCCATCGGTGCCGACGAGGCAGGCCTGCCGCTAGGAGTCGATCCGGAGTATCAGTATACGTCGCTGGATGTTGATTTCCCGCTAGGAACGATGCTTGTCTTTTACACCGACGGCATTAGCGAGGCAATGGATCACGAAAATCACCCGTACGGCCTTGCCAGGCTGCTGGGGGTGCTTGCCGATCCAGTCAACGCTACCGAGAAGACAGCTCAGGGAATTGGCCGTCGTATTCTGGGGGACGTGGAGCGGCACGCCGCAGGACAAAACCGCAGCGATGATATGTGCCTTGTGTGCGTGGGAAGGGTTGCGGAGCAACCGGCGACTGCACAGCCTGCCCAGAAGTCAGCCGCTACGGAAAGATCCTCGGTTGCCCAAAAGCCGAGCGCTGTTCGCGGTAAGCGTGTCGTTGATTCGATGAAGTGACTCTGCCGATACCTCGTGGAGGCGATCGAGACGAACGGTTGAGGCGTTCCGACAGCGACGATTTTCAAGGAGAGCCGGCATGAGTTTTTTTCAGTGGTTGCGCGAGGGGGTTCGGCAGGCCGTTGTGCTTGGACTGGCTGACGCGGTCGAAGATGTTGGCACGCGAGCACGCGAGGAAGATCTTGGCCCTGCCTTGGCACAATCCCTACGGGATCGGCTGACCGTACGGAAGGAAGCCACGCTCATCGAAGCAGATTCGCCATTGCCGAATGGTCGTCGGTGTTTGGGTCGATCGATTGATGCCGGCCGCGAAGTGCTACGAAAAGTCGCGTAAAGCGTCAGGTGTTAAAAAGCCAAAGAAAAAATCTTTTTCTGGCTTACGATGCTCCATGCGAGTGCCTGGCCAGAGGCAGGATCACTTGGATGAGCGTGCCAGCTCCCGGCTCGCTCACGATGGATGCTTCGCCAGCGAGCAATCGCGACCGCTGTCGGATGCCCTCGAGACCGAAGCGTTCCTCGGACACATGCGACGGGTGAAAGCCGATGCCGTCATCTTGGATCGTAATGCGCACGTGGAACTCATCGACCAAGTCGATCGAGACATCAACCGATTGAGCCTGTGCGTGCCTGCGCGCGTTGGAGAGCGATTCCTGCACAATACGAAAGATCGTTGTCTCCACCGGCTGGGGAAGTCGGTTGTTGCCGAGAGAGTGACTGAAGTTGACTCGCGGGATGTCTGTGCGTGCATCCACAAGAAGCGACTCTGTGGCAGCAACAATCCCCAGTTCGTCAAGGGCTGAAGGCCGAAGGCCAGTGATAAGCCGGCGGGACTCATCCGCAGCCGCACGCAGGAGTTGCAGGGCATCGGTGAGATTGTGGTTGGTCGACTGCTTGCGCGAGGCATGCTCGAATGCCTGCAGGTGCATGATCGCCCCGGCTACATATTGTGAAAGACCGTCGTGAATCTCGTAGGAAACGAGCTGCCGCTCCCGTTCCTGGATATCGAGTAAGTGTTTCAGTACAGACCGCTCGTGCTGCAGCGACGCATCAGACTCCTTGAGCAGCAGGATGTCCTCGGCGCAAATCATCGCGCCTTCGATCTGGCCGTCCACCATAATGGGGCCCACGCGAATTAAAAAATAGCTAATTTCCCCAGAGAGTCGCTTTCCAGAAGTTTCGAGCGAATGGACCCCGCCTTTGGAAAAAACCTCCTCTAAGACGTGATCAACGTGTTCGGCCGACTCTGCAGTGGTGAAGTCGAGCAGATTACGGTTCAGAACATCGTTGAGCGATTGCCCCTCTGTGACTCGGTTGCAGAATTGAATAGATCTCTGGCGATTCACGACCAACACAAAGCTGCTGGCAGTCTCGCAGATGGCCGTCCACAGCGACTCCACTGGCGGCAGGTTGCGAGTGCCGGTTGCTGGGTCAGGGAGGCTTTGCATTCATGTATCCTAGCAGTCAGTCGAGCAGGCGTGTGCTCCCCATGGTTCGGTTCATTCGGAGCGCACGAACTGGTCATCCAGACGGAAAACCGAGTCATTCACGCACATCTGCCAGAGGCCGCAGGAGTCGCTGAATGCCTCATAATGGCCAAGCCCCCCGCTGCCCCTTCAACGTCCGGGCCGCGGGATTCGTCCGGAGGAGCCGCCATTCATGCGGCCCCGCTTTCCCTTTTTGAGGTGACTGGGCCGACCACCCTCCCCTCGCAGAGCGGCGATCTGGTCACGGATCGCTGCGGCTTGCTCAAAATCCATTTCGGCTGCCGCCCGCATCATGTCAGCCTCAAGCTGCTCGAGCAGTTGGGCCGACTGCTGCTGGGATTGGCCTTTCTGCCCGACGGCTGAAAAAGCAATGGATCGCGACGCAGCCTCCGACTCGATACCCGCACGAATCTCCTTGCGGATTGTTTCCGGCGTGATGCCGTGGTGGGTGTTGTAGGCCTGCTGGAGTTCTCGTCGTCGCTGCGTTTCGCCGATTGCTCTGCCCATCGAGTCGGTGATGCTATCGGCATAAAGAATGACGCGAGCATCGACATTGCGGGCCGATCGGCCGATTGTCTGCATGAGTGACGTCTCGCTCCGCAGGAAGCCTTCCTTGTCGGCATCCATGATCGCCACCAACGCCACTTCTGGTAGATCGAGCCCCTCGCGCAGCAAGTTGACGCCGATCAGTACGTCAAGCTTTCCTTCGCGCAGTTGCTTCAATAGGTCGACTCGTTCAAAAGCGTTGAGTTCGCTGTGCAGCCAGCAACACCGCACTTTTCGTTCCTGGAAATATCGGGAGAGATCTTCGGCAAGTTTTTTTGTCAGAGTGGTGACAAGCACGCGATGGCCTGCCGCGACCGTCTTGGCTATTTCCCCTGTTAGGTGCAGCACTTGCTGCTTGGCAGGCACCACTTCAATGACTGGATCCAGCAGGCCCGTGGGGCGGATCACCTGTTCGACCACCTCGCCGCCGGTGCGGCCCAACTCCCACGGACCAGGCGTTGCCGACACATGAATCGTCTGATCCAACTTCAGCTCCCACTCGTCAAATTTGAGTGGCCGATTATCTAGGGCGCTGGGCAGCCGAAAACCGTGCTCGACCAGCGTGAGCTTGCGGCTTCGGTCGCCGGCGTACATGCCCCGCACCTGCGGCACCGTCACGTGCGACTCATCCACAAAAAAAAGAAAGTTCTTGGGAAAGTAGTTCAACAGCGTGTCGGGAGTGCTGTCTGGGGCGCGGCCGCTCAAGGGGCGAGAGTAATTCTCAATGCCCGGACAGAATCCCGCCTCGAGCATCATTTCCAAGTCAAACCGAGTGCGAGCGGCCAGTCGCTGCGCCTCGAGGAGCTTTCCTTGGCCCTTGAGTTCTTCAAGCCTCGACTCAAGTTCCGCCCGGATCGATGCCACAGCAGCTTTGACTCGCTCCTCTGGCATCACGAAGTGGCGGGCTGGATAAAAATACATTTCGTCTTTTTTGGCCGCCACCTCGCCGCTGGTTGGGTGCGTGATGGCAATGGATTCGATTGTGTCGCCCCAGAATTCAACGCGGCACGAAAGCTCGTCGTACGGCGGCCAAATGTCGATGGAATCCCCTCGCACTCTGAATGTGCCCCGTTCCAACGCCATGTCGCCGCGTTCGTAGTGGATTGATACGAGCTTTTCGAGGAGGGCGTTACGAGACAGTGTCATTCCACTGGCCAGCCGGATGACCATTGCCCGGTAGTCATCGGGCGACCCCAATCCGTAGATGCACGACACGCTTGCCACCACGATCACATCCCGCCGGCTCACCAGGGCGCTTGTGGCCGCCAGCCGGAGTCTGTCTATCTCTTTGTTGATCGCAGCATCTTTCTCGATGTAAATGTCTCGCTGCGGGATATAGGCTTCGGGTTGGTAGTAGTCGTAGTAGCTCACAAAATAGTGAACCGCGTTGTGCGGAAAGAAGTCACGAAACTCAGCGTAGAGCTGCGCGGCAAGTGTTTTGTTGTGGGAGAGCACCAGCGTGGGGCGGCCGACTTGAGCGATCACATTGGCCATGGTGAATGTTTTGCCGGAGCCGGTGACGCCCATGAGTACCTGCGTTTTCCGCTCCTCTTGGATGCCTCGCACCAGCGCCTCAATGGCAGCCGGTTGGTCGCCGGCTGGCTGGTACGGGCTTACGAGTTCAAACACATTCGGGTTGAGCGTCATGGGGCATTCTCGGTCGCAGCGACTGGCTGTGGATCAGTGGGTAGGTCGGCTACGGGGGCGAGCGTTTGAAGCTTTCGAATCGGGCGGAGGTAGGGCCTTATCTTTGCCAGCGTTGCGTCGCCGATGCCAGGCACATCGAGGATCGCCTCGAAGGAAGCGAATGGGCCGTACGCATCTCTGTGGGTGAGGATGGCCTGCGCGGTAGCGGGCCCTAGGCCTGGCAATTGAGAAAGTTCGACGATTCCTGCAGCGTTGATGTTGAGCGTAAAGCGGACGATCGGCTCCGGAGGATCGTCGTGGTCGACAAGCCCCCCGGAAAACCCCCCCGCCGCGATCATCCAGGCCGCTGCGGTAACAAGACACAAAGCGACGGCTGCTGCAATCACTGTTTGAGCTCGCATGGGGATCACCGGGCTCACGGTTGGCAGTGGATCGGCTAGCGGCATTGCAACCCCTCTCTCGTACGTTCCTTGGGTATCTAGACAGCTGATAGGATATCCAACTCCACCACATCCAGTCGCGTCACCCCGCAGAAGTTTTTCATGCCTTCTCAGCCAGCATTCAACGCGGCATCGAGCCAGCCAGACGGGAACCAGATTGTATGGAATGACGCTCTTGCGGCCCATGTTGCAGGCTTGGCCCGCGACTGGTTTGCGGAGGATCTTGGGCACGAGTGCGATTGGACGAGTGTGGCTTTGGTAGCGGCTAGTGCCACGTGCGAACTGGATGTAGTGGCCAGACAGTCGGGAGTCGTGGCGGGAGTGCAGGCCGCTGAGGTTGTCGCTCTGGTGGCAGATCCGAAGATGCACTGGCAGTCGCGAGTTCAGGACGGTACGGCGGTGGAAGCAGGCCACACAATTGCAACCCTGGGTGGTGCCACACGCAGCGTGCTCGCGGCGGAGCGGGTGCTCCTCAACATGATCGGCCGCATGTCGGGCGTGGCCACTGCAACCCGTTTACTCGTGGACGCTGTGGCAGGCGCCCCCTGCCGCGTGTACGACACTCGTAAGACTGTGCCAGGCTGGCGGTTGCTGGATAAGTTTGCCACCCGAGCAGGTGGTGGCTGGAACCATCGCCTCGGCCTTTTCGATGCCGTCCTCATCAAGGATAACCACGTGGCGGCGCTAGCGGCAGAGGGGATCGGCCCTGCTGAGGCTGTGCATCGCGCGCGAGCATTTATACGCGACGCGTTTCCGCCTCAACGCGCCGCCGTAATGGTCGTCCAGATCGAGGTCGACTCGATTCAGCAGTGCGAGGCGATTTTATCTGCCGGCCCAGATGTCCTCCTTCTCGACAATATGACTCTCCAAGATCTTGCACACTGCGTTTGCTTGCGAAATCAGAGAAGCCCCGGTATTGTGCTGGAAGCCTCAGGTGGCATTCGACCAGAGACCATTCGAGCCGTGGCCGACACGGGGGTCGACCGGGTCAGCAGCGGATGGCCCACGCACAACGCCCCGTGGCTGGACGTGGCCTTGGACTGGCTGGGATACGAGCAAAAGGCATGACTCCACGAGGCTGACAACCGCGTATCTGTTGCTGCGACCTTCGTTCGGTAATGCAACGGGGCTTTCTGGGCTATCGAGTTTCCCCGGATGCCATGATCCGATTCAGCTACATGAATCTGGCGGCCATAACGGCTGTGTACGACTTGGAAATAGCCAAGCGTCTCGACTTGGCACCGGAGACTACCGGCGAGCCTCCGCCCTGGGATACGGCTTGGAGCTTGGGGCTGCGGTCTACAGTTGATCTATCGCTCGGCGGTAGTTGGCAGATGGGACCGCGAACAAGTTTTTCGTGAAGAGTCCGCTCGAAACTTTCAAGAGTCCGCTCGACTCAGACGCCCAGCAGGCGGTTGCGTTTGGTGCGGCGTTCGGCTCGAAGGCGCGCACGGCGGTTCGTTTCGCTTGGCTTTTCAAAAAACTCGCGGCGTCGCATTTCTTTTTTGATGCCGCTGCGCTCGACCAACTTGCGGAAGCGACGAACCGCTTCCTGAATGCTTTCTCTATCGCGAACGGTGAGCTTAACCATACGTTTCCCAGAGCCATAGAAGGGGCAAAATTTGAAGTTTGGAGTCTAGCAACCCGAGGCTCCCGCGTCTACGGAGGCAGTCTCATACGGGAATGTCTGGCAGCGTGTTGCTGTTGGCAGGCGGAATCTTCACAATAAGCGCTCGATAACGCCCGGAAGGAGCACCAGATTGAGATGGCTAGGTATGCAGGACAACGTTATGCCCAGTGACGGATTGGACTCGGCGATTGTCTCGATTTCAGGGTGGACTGACATTGTGTCGAGCCGGCAGATTGTGATGGCTGTGGTGGTGTTGGCAGTGTTTTTGCTCTCGGCTCCACGGGGCCGCCGAGGGTTGTCATGGGGATCGTTTCTCCTCCTCGCGGCGGCGTTTGTGCCGCTGGCAGTGGCGGCCATCTTTCCGGCATCGGTTGAAAAAACGCGAGTCGCCCACATAGTGTTGCGATTCTTTGTCGTGGCATCGCTCCTGCATTCGGTGCTCCTCGTGGGGGCCGTCGCGCTCTGGGAACGGTGCACGCGGCCGATGCCAAAGATTTTCTTGGATGTGCTCCGCTGTTGTGTCATCGCATTGGCTTTATTAATCGTGCTCTGGGAAGCGGGCATTGAGGCTGGCGAATTATTCACTGGCTCGGCACTTGTGACGGTCGCCCTAGGATTCGCGCTCAAGGATACGCTCGGCAATGTGTTTGCGGGATTGGCAATACACGCAGAGCATCCGTTCGAGATCGGCGACTGGATTCAGTACGACCAAAACACCGCCCACGTTGGGAAGGTTGTGGAAATCAACTGGCGGGCCACAAAGGTCATCACTCTGGATGAAGCCTACGTCATCATTCCAAACGGACAGTTATCGCAAGCATCCATTCGGAATTTCACGCAGCCCGAGCCGTGGTCGAGAAGGTCGCTCTACGTGGTCACGTCCTATGAAATCTCGCCGCAACACGTGCAATCGGTGATCCTCGCTGCGATCCGGGGCAGCTTTGGAGTGCTGGAGTACCCGGCCCCATCGGTGGTGACCAACGGTTTTATGGAACGTGGGGTGGAACACTGGGTGCGGTTCTTTACTACCGATTTTGACAAGCGAGACCGCGTGGACGGCATGGCTCGCGATCGGATCTGGTATGCGTTGGCCCGCCACGGCATCGACATTCCCGTGGCCACGCAGGCGATCCGTTTGACGCAGTTTCCGACGGCCTCCAAAGAGTCGCCGGAAGCAGTCGTCGACCGCCTCACCGAGTGTCTTAAGCAGGTCGGGCTACTTGATTCACTCACGCCCTCGCAGCTGCGCCGGCTGGCCGAAACCAATGCAGAGCACATCTACGGGGCCGGCGAGCAAATCATCCATCAGGATGCGCCAGGGGGCAGTATGTTTGTGATCATCGAGGGCCGCGTGGAGGTGTCGATTGTAGTAGGGAAATTAGGACCACGATCACTGGCGAGCTTAGGGGCGGGCGAATACTTTGGTGAGATGTCACTGATGACGGGGGCATCACGATCGGCAACCGTGACGGCGCTGAGCCAAACGCGAGTGTTTGAAGTGAGCAGCGAATCGTTTCGAGGCATTCTCCCGGCCGATCCGACATTGATTGACAAGATAGGTACGTCCCTTTTGGTACGGATGGCAGAACGGTCGGAAGCGATTGTCGAATTGGAGCAAATTAGAAATGAACCGTCCGATATCCTGCAGGGCATTCGACAGTTTTTTGGTATGCAGCCCGACAGGAATTAGCGGGCCATTTGCCGACTGTTTGGATCGTATGCACTAGACAACAAGGACACAAAACATGCGGGTTGAAATGTTGCCATCGAGCATACCGGCGTCTGGTACGCAATTTTTGGTGTCGTTTCTCATCAACGACACAATCGCGATCGATGCGGGGGCGATTGGTTTTCTGGCCGACCTCGGTAGACAGAATCGCATCAAGCACGTCTTTGTCACGCACGAACACCTCGACCACATAGCGTCGCTTCCAATATTTCTTGAGAATGTCTATCAGCCCGGGCCCGATTGCGTGGAGTTATTGGCAGCGCGTGACGTACTCGATTTTCTACACGATGATATTTTTAATGGACGCGTCTGGCCAGATTTTATTCGGCTTTCGCATCCGGAAGACTCATTCGTTCAAACGACTGCACTGGAAATACTGCAACCGCTGCACCGCGACGGGCTCACGATCACCCCGGTGTCAGTCTCGCACGGGGTCGATACGCTGGGGCTCGTCGTGGAAGACGGAATCTCCGCAGTGGCATTTCCGTCCGACACAGGCCCCACCGAGGGGATCTGGCAGCATCTAGCGACGGTCCAGAACCTGAAGGCCGTTTTTTTAGAAGCCAGCTTTCCGGCCAGTCAGGCTAGACTGGCCACGCTGACTGGCCACCTCTCGACAGCCACATTTGCAGCAGAAGTGAAAAAGCTATCCTCGCAGGTGCGGTGGATTATCGTCCACCGCAAGGCCCGATTTGCTGCTGAGATCGCCCGCGAGATCGAGGCCATGCAGATTCCAAACGTCGAGTTTGTCTGCCCAGGCATGGTGTACGAACTGTAGCTCCGATTCGTCGAGAGAGTTCTCGGCTGCTTGGAGGGATTACTTTTGTCGGGAGTGTCGCTTGCGATCGTGCTCGGAGAGCAGGACCTTTCGCAGCCGGATGCCGTCGGGAGTCACTTCAACGAGTTCGTCTTCCTCGATGTACTCAAGCGACTCTTCCAGTGACATGCGGCGAGCTGGCTTGAGCAGGATGTTGCGGTCGCTCCCGGAGGCACGCATGTTGGTCAGCTTTTTTTCCCGTGTCGGATTGACATTCATGTCTTCGTTGCGAGAGTTTTCGCCGACCACCATTCCCTCGTAGACCTCGTCGCCCGGCTCAATAAAGAGCTCTGCCCGATCTTGCAGGCCATCGAGGCCAAAGGCCACGGCCTTGCCAGGCACCATCGACACGAGCGTTCCGTTGGAGCGTCCGGCTACTTCGCCCTCCATGGCCTGCCACGATTCAAAGCGGTGATGCATGATCGCCGTGCCCTGCGTGGCATTGAGCATCCGAGTTCGCAGGCCGATCAGGCCGCGTGCGGGAATCGAGAAGACGGCATGGGCAAATTCGCCGCGAGAGCCCATATGAACGATTTTGCCGCGACGAGCGCCCGTCAGTTCCATCACAGGCCCGAGTTTGTCGTGCGGCACTTCCACGACCAGCGTTTCAAACGGTTCGAGCACTTTGTCGCCTTGCTTGTGCAAAATGACCCGCGGCTTACCGATCGACAGCTCGTATCCCTCGCGTCGCATCGTTTCGATCAACACCGAGAGGTGCAAAAGACCGCGACCTGAAACCGAAAACTGCTCGCTTCCCTCGATCGGCTCCACCCGCAGGGCCACATTGCGTTCGAGCTCCTTCTGAAGCCTGTCTCGCAGGTGCCGTGTCGTCAGGTACTTGCCAGAGCGGCCAGCCAGTGGGGACGTGTTGACGCCAAACACCATATTCAATGTCGGCTCATCGACGGAGAGTCGCTCCAGAGCCCGCGGGCTCCCGGGATCGCAGATCGTGTCGCCAATCTCAACGTCATCCAATCCACTGACCGCGGCGATGTCGCCCGCGGTAGCCTCATCAGTGTCGACTTTTCCAAGTTTGTCGAACACCTGTAACCCCACGACTTTGGCAGAGACGAATGTGCCCTGCGCAGTCGATCGCACGATCGGCGCGCCTTTGGTGATCACTCCCGATTCGATCCTCCCGATCGCGATGCGGCCGACATAGTCCGACCAATCCAGCGTGGTTACGAGCATCTGGAGGGGTTCATCGGGGGCCACGACAGGGCCTGGGATTTTTTCCAGTACAAGGTCGAGGAGTGCAGCCATCGATCCGGTGCGGTCATTCAGATCGTGCGTGGAAAATCCCTCGCGGGACGAACAGTACACAAATGGAAAATCAGCCATTTCATCGTCGGCCCCCAGATCCAAAAACAGACCGAGTATTTCGTCGAGCACCTCCAGCGGGCGGGCATCCGGTCGATCAATTTTGTTGACGACCACAACCGGTCGCAGTTTGGCTTCCAACGCTTTGGACAATACGAAACGAGTCTGAGGCATCGGCCCCTCGGCAGCATCCACCAGCACCAGCGCCCCGTCGGCCATTCGCAGCACCCGCTCCACCTCGCCGCCAAAGTCGGCGTGGCCTGGTGTGTCGATCAGGTTAATCTTCACGCCCTTCCATTCCATGGCGATGTTTTTGGCCAGAATCGTAATGCCCCGCTCGCGCTCCAGATCGTTGGAATCGAGGATGCAATTGCCGGTGAGTTGGCTGGCCCGGTACTGGCCGCTTTGACGCAGCAAGCAGTCAACAAGCGTGGTCTTGCCGTGATCGACGTGCGCAATGATGGCAATGTTGCGGATATCAGAACGGCGGACGGGTGCGCCCGCGGCGTTGGAGGGCAGTCCGGTATCGGGGGTGATCGAAGGCGTGGAGGCAGGCATGGCAGCAGGCATAGGGTTCATAGGGTATCCGGCTCGGGGATGGAGGGGTGAGCCGGCGCTGAGGCGGGCAAAGTGGCGGGGTGGAGGAGCGGCCCAAAGAGTATTCAGGAAATCCGCACGGCTGTATAGAGCCGTTCGATGAGTGCCCCGGGAGTGTCATTTGGGCTGGCTGCGACCGCGGTTATCCGCAGGAAAGGGGGTGCTATCGCTTCGGCCAGAGCGTCGCATGCCTGCTGGGCCAGAGTACCGGCATGGAGGCCCGTGAAAACTGCCACCAGTTCGTCGCCCCCCAACCGCGCCAGCAGGTGAGCTTGGCCGCCAGCGTCCCGCAGCCTGTCTGCGGCGGCCCGAAGGAGCGAGTCGCCAGCCAGAAAACCGTCCTGCTCGTTCACGGCCTTCAGTCCGATAACGTCCACGATGAGCATGGACAGATGCGGGTCTGCTTTGGCCGCACGTGGTCCGGAGGCAGCGTCGCAGGAAAGAAAAGCCTGCTGCAGAAAAACCTCGAGCACAGCACGAGGCTCCAGCCCAGTGACGTAATCGGCAGCGGCAGGAGGTGGCAACAGCATAAAAACGAAGGCATAAGAAAATGGAGACGGAGGGGCTCGAACCCTCAACCCCCGCCTTGCAAAGGCGGTGCTCTCCCAATTGAGCTACGTCCCCGAAAGTGCGCGCGCCAAGATTCGAACTTGGGACCTCTACCTTATCAGGGTAGCGCTCTAACCAACTGAGCTACGCGCGCGGCCGCTGCCGTGCCGGGGCATCGGGCAGCCCAGGGCCTGTAGTGTAGATGTGCAGGTCGCCATTTCAAAGGGGTGCCCATTGGGGCTCGTCGTGGGACTGCTCGCGGGAACAGCATTGAAAAAATGGGGCTGGCGCCAGTGGCCTTTCACGGTACGTTTTGTGGAACTCTAGCTACGAAGGAACCCAACCATGCATGTAATCGTCCCCCCTTTGGTCGTCCGTCAGTCAAGCCTGTCCTTGCACGTACTTGGAACCTGGGCAGCCCCAGGGCTCTGCCTGCGGCTCTCCTGCATGCAGGCGGTCGCTGGCGGGTGTCTTTGCATCGTCCTGTCCGGAGTCGCTTTGGCCGCACAGCCCACTGCCGACTACGCGCTTGGGCTCACACCGTTTCAGAAAAATATTGACTACGACAAAGTGGCCCCAGAGCAGGTGAAAAATGCCACCATTCAAATGGAGAAAGAGGGCGGGATAACCGCCTGGGTGGTGCGCGGGCCCAGAGGCGATGTTTTGCGTGCATTTGCGGACACCAACGGCGATCGTGTCGTCGACCGGTGGAGCTATTACAAAGACGGTGTTGAGATCTACCGCGATATCGATTCCGACCACAACACCAAGGCCGATCAATCCCGTTGGCTGAATGCTGCGGGCAGCCGGTGGGGAATCGACGAAGATGAAAACGGCGTTCTGGACGGTTGGAAAGCAATCTCCGCCGAGGAGGCCAGCGCTGAAATTGTGGAGGCATTGCGGCTCAAAGATCCTGCTGTATTTGTTCGTCTGCTCCCCACCAAATCAGATCTCGAAGCCGCAGGTTTTGAGGAACCGCGGCTCTCTGAGCTGGCTGCTCGTACGGCTACAGCGGCTCGTGATTTCGCGCAGGTTGCCGCTGCGCAGAAGCAGATTGGCCCTCAGACTCGCTGGAACAACATGCTCGCACCGCAGCCCGGCGTGCTGCCAGCCGGGAGTTCGGGAATCGCAAAGGACGTCGTGGTCTACGACAACGTGGTAGCGCTGATCGATAGCGATGCCCAGAACGGCGGCTCAAAAAATGGGCAGGTGTACGTAGGCTCGCTGGTGCGGTGTGGCGACTGCTGGCGGCCGGTGGACGTGCCGCAGGTGCCTGGCGCCGAGGGCGAGATCTCTGACCCAATTGGTTTCTTTTCACCCCGTGTCGCTGGCCGTTCTCAGGGGGAGTCAGGTGCTCCGGACAACGAACGCCTGAAGCCACTCATGGCAAAACTGCGGGCGATCGAGGAGAAAATGACATCGGCCACCGCAGCCGGCCGGAACGATCTCGCACGGCAGCAGGTGGCTGTGCTGGAGCAGGTGGTGTCGGCATCAGATCCAGGCGACAAGGCGTTTTGGGTCAAGCAGTTTGCCGAAACACTCGCCGCGTCCGTGCAGGATGGCACCTATCTTGAAGGTATTGCCACGCTGGAAAAACTGACCGTTGCCGTTGAGGCCGATGAGCCGCTGCAGGCGTTTGTGATGTTTCGGTTGGCATCGGCAAGGTATGCGGCCAACTTGCTGCAGCCTGGAGCCGACGTGAGCAAAGTGCAAAACGCATGGCTCGAAGAATTACGACAGTTTGTGGACCAGCATCCCACGGCGCCCGATGCGGCTGAGGCGATGCTGCAGATGGGCATTTCTGCGGAATTTTCTGGTCAGGAGAAAGAAGCTCTGGAGCGGTACGCAGCCATTGTCAAGACTTTTCCGGAATCTTCGTCGGCGAAGAAGGCTCAAGGGGCCGTGCGGCGTCTGGAAAGTGTGGGAAAGCCGCTTGCGCTTTCGGGCACAACAATGGACGGCAAGAAAGTATCGCTGGAATCGCTTCGAGGCACGCCCGTGCTGGTGCACTACTGGGCGACATGGTGCGAGCCGTGCAAGGTTGACATCGCGCAGATCCGAGAGCTCTCGCTCAAGTACGGTCCGAAGAAATTTGCAGTGATTGGAATCGCGCTCGATTCTGACAAGGCTCAGTTGCAGAAGTTTTTAGCGGCCAAGCCGTTGCCGTGGCCGCAGGTGCACGAGGCGGGTGGTTTGGACGGCCGTTTGGCGGAGGAGCTCGGCGTGCTCACATTGCCAACGATGTTTCTCTTGGATGCCGATGGAAACGTGGTCGACCGCAATCTTGTGATTACCGATCTGGACAAGAAGTTGGAATCGCTCATTGGAGTGGAGTGATTTTTCGCTGCCCATGGCATCCGATAGAGAAGCCGAACTGGGGCCGCGGTTCATTCGCAGCACGAGCCGAAGCAGGCTTTTCAACCAATGGTCGAGAGGCCACTTTTCTGGCCTGTGATTGGCTTTGCTTGCAAACCTGTCATTCGCTACGGTTTGGCCCCCTTCCCTGCTGCGATGCCTGTCTAGGTCTGTGAAGCCCGGGGCAGAGACCCAAAGGAATCCCGCGATGACCTTGTTTGCATTGGCCGTGAGCCCCGTGCTGTGCACGCTCGGAGCGGTTCAAATTCTGGGTCTTGTGGCCGCGGGCGTGGCCCGATTGGCCGAGGGCACACGTCACGAACGCACCTGCCAGTGGCTGTGTCTTGTGGCTCTTGCCGTGATTGGATCGCTGTGCGGCTTCGCCCTGCAGTTGGGTCCTGACTCCGGGGCCGTCTCCGCGGTGACCCTTGCGCTCATGATCATGATCGCCGTGGTCGACTTTCGCTCCGGCGGGTAGCCCATGCTGCCCTCCTTGCCACGGCCACCGCTCCAAGCGGATTTTCCGGTTGAATCGGAAAAAAACTCCCCTTCGGTACGAGTGCCTGTCGAAACAGGTGGTACAGCGGCGTTCGAGACCCGCGGCCGATCCAAGGAGTCACCCATGTCCATTTCGAAGTCTGCGTTCATGCTGGCTGTGGTTGCGTTGTCGCTGGCGACTGCTTCGGCGAGAGCCGATGATCTGGCGGCCACGGTCGCCAACACGCTTCGCGATTCCGGTGCTCTCACGGGTTACAGAGTGAACGTAAAGGCCAAGTCGGGCACGGTCTGGCTCGAAGGCAAGGTTTCCGACTCCCGTCAGATCGAGGCTGCTATCAATGCTGTCGAAAACGTCGAGGGAGTGGAGAGAGTGGTCAACCGGCTTTCGATCGGTGAGACAGCCTCGTCAACGCTCGTCGATATGTTTGACATGCCGGCTTCGATTCGAACGCTTGTTGGTATGCCCACGCTGGCCAAGGAAGAAGAAGTCGAAGAGCCCCAGTCCGAGGAGGCCGCTGCCCAAGCACTGATGGTGATGAGCGAGCAGGCATCCGATGAGATCCAGTTGACAGGGGCCGTCGCTCCACAGGCCCGCGGTCAAACGCAAGCACCCCGCAGCCAAATGCGTGGGGGCCGTGCCGTTGCTTCCCCTCGGCCCACGGCTTCGGCTGCCAAGCAGGGCGTCCCTCGTCCACTTGCTCAACAGGCGGCCAGGCCAATGCAGCCGCCGCAAGGACAGGGGCGGCAGCAGCCTACTGCCGGTCGACAAAACCAAAGAATGGCAATGAAGGCCAGCGCCATGGGTCCGGGTGGCAACGGCTATCCCATGGAGGGATCGGTGGCCGACGGCCAAATGGTGCCTGGCTCCATGCGGATGACCGAAGGCTATGCCAGCGGACCAGAAGGGATGTCCGGAGCGATTCCAGGCGGCATCCCAGGCGCTCCAGGAAACGCTGGTGGAATGGGCGGTCCGATGCCGATGGGCAGCGCAGGAGTTGGAATGCCACCGGTGCCAATGCGAGGCGATGGTCCTAACGTGCCCAACTACGCATGGCCCAGCTACGCCGCATCTCCTAACTACGCAGCCGTGCAGTACCCAACTCAGTATTCGCCGACGGCTTGGCCGTACATTGGCCCATTCTATCCCTACCCGCAGGTGCCACTGGGATGGCGTCGTGTGTCGCTGGAGTGGGACGACGGATGGTGGTTCCTCGACTTCGACGACCGCCACACCCACAGCCATCATCGCTAAGGTGTTGAACGCAACACCGTAAGCCCCCGAATCAACCACGCCACTCTCTCGCCCAAACGAGAGAGTGGCTTTTTGTGCCCACAGGAGGGAAAGTACCGCATCGTTTCAGACAGCGAGTGCCGCGCAGCTTGACCCAGTCGGAAAATTCCGCAAGTACAACGGCCTCCCGCGTCGATACAACCCGCAGGGCTTTCCCAAACACTCTGCCCACAAGGGGCGCCTGAGGAGATTGTCATGCTGGTTCGCACACGGTTCTTCGCGATGGCTCTGGTGCTCGCTACGAGCGCTGTATCGCAAAGCGGCTGCTTCTGGATCACGTCGCAGGGGCCAAACATCGGTCCTCTCGCCTTTCCGATCCCGGTGCCGGTTGGCGTGCAGAAGAGTAAAGAAGACCAATTCTGGAACTACGAGCGTTACGAGCGAGCCCCAGTGCTTGGCCCGATCCCTCCTGGCGGCCCCTGCGAGGCCGTCGATGAGCCCAGCGACGACGAGGTGATGCGTGCCCTCGAAAAGGCACGTCCAGTGCAGGGCAACTGGCCTTTTCTCTACGAGATTCAGCGGAACCACGTGCGGATTACGAAGTGCAAGATTGCCGACTACCTCGATCCACCCAGGCACTATCCAATTGTGGGCCCGGCTCAGCAGCACCACGCCCACTACAAGTGCACGGTCTACTATCAGGAAGTCAAACGCATCGGTTGGCCTGCGCCCCACACGCTCGTCGACGAGGACACACAAGAAGTGCTTTACATCGATCACAACCACTTGCACATGGTGGGTGACGTCGACACCGGCTGTAACAGCAATTACTAAAAAGCGGTCCCACAGAAATGGTAGCGGTTGTGCCGAGAAGGGCCATGCTCCTGGCATGCATTTGTCGGAGACGGCAGCGGCGGTCGATAGGTGAGCATTGGGGGCGGGTTTTCCCGAGGGAACGGGATGCGCAGCCCCTCGCTCCCGACGAGGCTGCAATCATGCTGTCATGGATGGCTTTTATCCGAGTCTGGCGCAGAGGGAACTCCGCTGGCGTGTGCGCCACTGCGTTGGTGGGTGTCGTTCTCGGGTGTTGTATCCAGCCGGCAGTCCTCGCACAGACGCCGCGCGCGTGGGCCGGATCTGATGTGCCGGCCAACACTGCACAGACAGCTCAGAACTCGCTGCGGGTGGCCAAGGCCTTACCTGCAAGCGATGCAACAGGAAGACCGAGCGAAAGTTCGGCAGATCCATCGCCGCTCATCCCCACGGGCAACCTGTTGGCGACGATCCGGGACGGCGGCATTTTAATGGTGCCGCTCTTGGGCTGCTCGTTCGTGCTCGCAGTCTTTGGATTCGAGCGGCTGGTCAATCTGCGATGGGGCCGCGTCGTACCACGGGCGTTTGTGGAGCGGTTCATCGAGCAGGTGCAATCGGGACAGTTCTCTCGAGGAGCGGCGATGGATGCCTGCGAGGCGAATGGCAGCCCTGTCGCCAAAGTCTTTGCGGCAGCAGTACGTCGCTGGGGCAAACCATCAGTCGAGATCGAACAGGCTGCCATTGATGCCTGCGAACGCGAGATCAACCATCTGCGGCGATACCGTCGAGTTTTTCATGGGGTTGCCACCATCGGGCCGCTGCTCGGGTTGCTCGGCACGGTGTTTGGACTGATTCGGTCGTTTAACGATGTGGCTGGTTCAGGCGCCATGGGGCGGCCCGATCTCTTGGCCCGCGGATTTGGTGAGGCCCTTATTACCACCGCCATGGGCTTACTCGTGGCGATTCCCGCGATGGTTTTACACTGGGTGTTTACCAGTCGGGTGGACCGGTTGGCCATGCGGTTGGATGAAACATGCCAGCAGGTCATCGACGAGATATCGCTGGAGTCTTCGTCGGAGTCGCGTCGCCGTTCGCCCAAGGGCAAGGCCCTGAACGCTGGCACGGAGGCCTGATTCGATGCCGCTGATTCGACTTTCCGAAGACGAAGAGCCGGCGCCAAATTTGGCGCCGATGATTGACGTGGTTCTGGTTCTCACGATCTTTTTTATGTGTGCGACAAAGTTTTCGGGCGACGAGCGAAAGTTTGATTTGGAATTGCCGCAGGTGGGTTCGGCCGTCACGGTGGAGGGAGCAAAGCCCGAGATCGTCGAAGTCGAGGCATCGGGATTGCTGCGATTGGGGGCCGAGGAGGTTGCCATTGAGGATCTGCCGACGCGGTTGGCGGCGATCCGCGCAGCAAAACCCGATATGACGGTGATGATCCGTGGTGAAAAAACGGTTCCACACGGTCGGATGGCCGAGATCTATGAGGCCTGTCGCACAGCCGAGGTTCGGCACGTCGCCATTTCGGTGCAGTCAAAATCGGACGGACGCAGGAAATGATAGGGACTCCCGATGCTCGCCAATTGGATCATCTGGGGAACGCTGAGCGGATTGTGTGCCGTGGGATTCGTAGCATTGTCTCGCACGCAGTGGCTGCAGTCGCAGACGTTGCGTAAGTGTGTGCTGCTGTCTGTTGCGGTGCATGCTGCCTTGGCCGTTGTCGCGGTGCTCACGGGGGGCATG
>Ga0114971_10000575_pt1 | contig 24040 bp, 26 predicted proteins | sample M_140625_MF_Meta_FD_87320 | JGI IMG/M metagenome (GOLD analysis project Ga0114971, IMG submission 87320) | Freshwater microbial communities from Lake Montjoie, Canada to study carbon cycling - M_140625_MF_MetaG | ecosystem: Environmental > Aquatic > Freshwater > Lake | place: Lake Montjoie...
TAACTTCCTTCCCCTCCGCAAGATTGACGGAAAGCCGCTTTGCGTATGACGTCGCTTGTCCGCATCGTTCAAAGGCGAGGAAGTCGCCAAAGGTATGCACTTGCCCCTGGCTGTCAGCGACACGCACAGAAAAACGCCTTTTGCTGTCGTTTTCAAAACTACTTTTCTCTGACGTGGTAAAAACCCCATTTCCAAAGTAGCGGTGAACCTTCGATTGAAAAAACCGCATAGAGTCGGGGCGAAACCAGAAAAGCCCCGTTTCCTTGTTTAGCCGCCTAATGGCTGAAATGTCGGGGGCATCCCAAGCCTTTACCTGTGGCGAGGTGGAAGGGGTAGGGCGGGGAACATCAGCCGATGGGCGGATGAGGATTGAGGGGATTGGGTTGCTCATAGGGAAAGGGAAATTTTGTGGTCGGGGCGTGTCAGAGGCAAAAGCCGAGGACGAGAAAGATATAGAACCCAGCAACCAAAAGGAGGGAGAGGGCGAGGCATTTTAGGTTTTCCATTGTATGTATGTATGTATGAGGGGAAATTTAGGGCCCAAAATTTTGGGGTTAAATTATAGCGAGAATGTAGAAAGCCGCTTCGCCTTCCGAAATTGAGCCAGCAATCAAATTTGCCTCGTTGTAGGCGTAAAGGGATGCTTCGCCTTCCATCTTGGCTATGAAGCCTTTACCAGCGACGTGATACGCTCCTAACGTAAGGGAATAAACGTGATAGGCGTTCCACGTTGTCGGGATGCCTGCGGCAATTTTGCGGTCTTGGGCTTCGGTTTCCATAGATAGGAGGATGGGGCGAACGTGGGGCTTGGCAACGCCTAAAAGCAAAAACCTTTGCGAACCGCCCCCGCCCTGGATGACGTGCCAAAGCCCCAAAATCAAAACGCCTCTACGAGCCAGCCAGAGGGGTCTAAACGACAAAACGCTTTTGCCTATATCCACCCCTACCCCCAGACGACAAAACGCCTTTAAGGGGCATTTCTGCAAGCGTCATTTTGTCGCCTCAAATGTCAAAACCTTGTAAAGCGGCGGCAAGCACAGGGCGTGCCAACTCCGAGCCAAAGGACAAAAATCCTTTGCCGTCACTAAATCGTAACATCGTAACAATCACCCCATTTAAAGGCCATAAAAGCCCTGTTTTCCCACTTTTACGATTGTAAAAATCACAGGAAGGGGTCGCCAGCCTGCGAGCCTCCGTCGCTATGTCCGAGCGTCGCAACACGACAGCCGAGGCAATCGCCCTTGCTGACTCCCGCACGCTACTCCGACTGACTGCCCTTCCACGCAACCTCGCCGACAGCCTCGCCGCCCTCGATGCCTTGCTCGCCAAGGCTCAACGATGAGCAGTCGAGACGAGCGAGCCGCCCGCCCTGCCTCCGCCATCGGGGGTAGGGCATCCCCCGCCAAGAAATCTATTAACACCCCCCCAGCCGCAGGGCGTCGAAGAACGACCACCCAGGAGAAAAGGCGGGGGTATTGTGCTAGAAATCGCATATTTGAGTTGCGTTGGTATATTTGTGACATACATCTATCCCTTCATATGGTTTCTCAGGTATCCGAACATAATCTTATATAAGTCTAACGACTTATAATGTAAGATTGAATGGTTAAGCACCCTTCGCTTACGCCTGCCTTCGGCGGCTTACGAAGGTACTACCATTCTCACCCCCTCCACCCCCAAACAATGAAATACAACAACAACGACAAGAACCGCCGCCCTCACTTCTCTGGCTTCTGGAGGAAAATCTGGGCCGAGAAGCGTCCACAGATGCAAGCCCACCTGGACGCCCTCAACTCCAAGAAGATGCTCAAGGCTGATGAGAGGGTTAAACAGGTGAAGGCCATCGCCCACCTTCTCCCGAACGAACCAATGTCCGCCACCCGTCTCCGTGACCAGGTAGCCGAGAACTGGAACGAGGTCTATGGGGAGGACTTCACCTCTAAGCAGGCGTGGTGTCTGGTTCGCCTGTGCATTAAGCGGGGTCTTTTCACTAAGGGAGCCGACGGCCTCTACTCAACTTCTGACTTGCCATCAGCCTAGACCTGGCCCACATTGACCAAGCATTGATGTTATCCGAAGTAGATAAAGACCAGATTGACGCCTCGATAGAGAGCGTCAGCGAAGTGGCGTCTCATCTCATCCAAGGTTATCTGTTCGTCATTATGTCCGAGGACTCGACGAAGGAACAGAAGGCTCACGCCGAATGGCTGATGAAAGATGCGAGAGCGTTGACCAATGCACTGGCTACTCTACGGAGGATTGGCGGGGATGAGTAAGCAGACCATCAACAAGATTTGGCAGGACTGGGTGGCAACACTCCCCCAAGAAGAAGTCAACCGCCTGTCTCTTTTCAACATTGACCCAGCCGACATTCACAAGGCCGACGTTGCCGAGCCTTCCCGATATATCCACGATGACTCGTTCTTGGATAGTCGTTCCATCAAGTTGTGGCGGGACGGTCAGAATGAAGGATTGGACGCCTTCCCCTATCTGACCTCAATTATCGCTAAAGTTATAGATGCCCTTGATTGCACTTCCAGCCGTGAAGTCCAGATGCACAACGACTGTATCCGTATCGCCCTTGGCTACCGCAACTACAAGTCTATGTCCGACGTCGCCAAGCAATACGGGGTCGGGCGAGCCGCCATTTCTCTGCGAGTGAAGAACATCCAACGCCGCCTCAAGTTGGCTCCAAGTATCTATATGCGGAGCGAACAGGTGTGCGTCAAAATCAAGCAGGGGATAAACAAGAAGAAATGAGCGTCCGCCCCATCGACATCGCAGAACGACTCGGCCTATCCAGGCAGACCATCAACGGCTTCATCCGTCAAGGGATGCCCATCTCAAGCATCGAAGATGCCGAGGCGTGGTATCACTCACGGGGAGTCCGTCGTGGGGCGGACGCTTCGGAGGCTGAAGTGGTCGAGGATGAGGCCACCGATAAGAACTTTGCCGACATCGTAGAACGCCACCGCCAACTTAAGGCCAGGGCTTACGACCAATACCTTCGTGACCTTCGCAACGAGGACGCCAATCAGTCCAAGTCCTACTCGACCTACGACAAGTTGGTTAAGACTCTAGTTGCCCTTGAACGGGAACTCCACGCCCGTAACATCGCCGCCAAGGAATACATCAAGACCCAGACGGCCATCGAACGCTTCGGGAAGGTCATCCTGTCCATCCGTAACGAACTTACCCAGTTGTCTATGAAGTTGGCTACCAAAGCCAACCCAGACTCGCCTGGGACGGCTATGAAGGCCATAGACGCAGAGATTAACAAGATACTCCTACGCCTGTCCACCCAAGTCGAGGAAGCCGAAGAAAGCGTGGTCGAGACGCCCATCATCATCACAGACGAAAACAAGGAGTCTGACCAACCCGATGAGGTTGTTCAAGATGGAGACGAGGTTTGAGAACATCCTCCGTGGACTGCTTGCCCCAGACCAAGACACGGATATTATTGACTGGCTTGAAAAGAACGTAAAGAACGTACCATACTCTCCGCAACCTGGCCCATTTCGGGTCGAATCCACTCCATACCTAATCCCTATCCTTCGTGCCATCCAAGACCCCGAAATCAAAACGATTGTCGTCCAAGGCAACGTCCAGTCTGGTAAATCTATGGTGCTGGAACTGTGGTCGGCATTTGTCCCAGCACGCACTCCTGGCCCGATGCTCTTGCTACAAGACATTGACCTCAACGCCCAAGACTGGCAACAAACGAGGCTCCGCCCTCTATGGGACAATACGCCAGCAACTAGGGACAGAATATCTGAAATCGACCGTAATAAGTGGCACACAACGCAGTTTGAGCGAAATATTACCTGGGTGCTTGGTGCTAATAACGAACGAAATCTCCAACGACGTTCAATTCGCTTTCTTGGAGGTGACGAATGTTGGCAGTGGCCGAAGGGCCACCTCAAGCAAGCGTTAGCCCGTCGTACTGCTTTTGAGTGGCAGGGTAAGTCCGTGTTTGTCTCGCAGGGTGGCGTGGAGGGCGACGAGTTCACCGAACTTTTTAACTCCACAGACCGAGGGGAATGGAACTTCAAGTGCGTGGCTTGCAAAGCACGCCAACCCTTTGAATGGGTGCAAATCAAGTATCCAGATAACGCCAAGACCGCTACTGGTTGGGACTTGGATATGGTTCGCTCTAATACGACCTACGAGTGCAAGTTCTGTAAGCATCAACACCTAGACCGTAATAGCGTGCGGTCAGAGATGATGGCAGAACCAGAGTATGTTCCGCAGAACCCTTCCGCACCAAAGGATAAAAAGGGTTTTCATTTTAACGGTATGGCTATGCTTTGGGGGCTATCCTGGGGCGACCTTGCCGTAGAGTGCATTGAAGCGGCCCAGTCTTTTGACAGCGGTGGAGACGAGTCAAAGCGAAGGGATTTCAAGCAGAAGCGTCTTGCCCTACCTTGGAGCGATGAACCAGACGACGGTAGCGGTGAAGTCCTGCCTAGCGGGTATATGATGCAGGAAGAATGGCTGGATGAAGCCGCCAACATCCACGGCAAGGTTCAACCTCCACCGTTCACCAAAGAACAGATGGATAACGTCAACTTTGCCAGACTTCGGTTTATGGCTGTGGACGTCCAGCGTAAGGGCTTCTACTGCCTTGTCCGTTCTTGGAGCCACGATGGTAAGTCACGCCTCATTTGGTGGGGGTATGTGGACACCTGGGAGCAAGTTCGGGCTGAACAGGTTAAGCACAAAGTATCCCCTGTATTTACTTTTGTGGACTCTGGTGACGGCCCTAATATGGAAGAAGTTTATCGAAACTGTGCTATCTACGGTTGGAACGCTACAAAGGGGTCTGGTAACAATGACTTCCCGTGGAAGGTTCAGACCCCTTACGGGATAAAGATGGCCTATCGCCCCTACGCACCAGCCAAAGTTGTCCAGGTCGGCAAGCAGTCCTGCCGTATGTTTATGTTCTCCAATCTTATCCTCAAGGATACTATGACACGCCTTCGCAGGGCTGGACACCATACCTACGCCCAGGATGCAGGCGACGAGTACCGAAAGCAAATGCAGTCCGAACATCGCACACGCACCGAAGCGGGTAAGCCCATCTGGGTACAGGTAGGCGACCGACCCAACCACCTATGGGACTGTGAGACTATCGGTATCCTCCCCGCACTGATGGCCCGTCTTGTCGGTAAGGGTAAGAACAAGAACGCTGTTGACGAAAAGACTGTTGACAAGCCAAGCGAACCTACAACTGTATGAATAAGCCTGTATCTCTCTGTTTGTTCGCTGGGTGGCTCTTGGCGTTGTTGTTGGCAGGGTGGTACAGGCCCATTCTTGACTAACGGCCAAAGGCAATATGGCTTTCGTGCATTACAGAGGCTCGACCTCACCAAAGGGTATCTTTATGACCCTTACTGTGCTAGAGATTGAAGCCATCCGAACAAAAGCCATCGCTCTAGTCACTGAAGGTAAGACGATTATGGAATATCGTGATAGCGGAACGGACATTCGCAAAGACTGGCCGATTGACCCTCCGACTATCCTGCTTGAGTGCCGCTACGCACTTCAGATTAAGTTGCCCCTAGTTTATGGGGCCATCGACCGAGTTCGTGTTGGCAATATGCTCAACAACTTCCGAGGTCTTTAATTGCATATGGCGTCTAAAAAAATCCCTGGAAAGTCCAAAGCCTCCAAGGGCGTTGGGCCTAAACTGAAGAAACAGGCCACAGGAGGCCCTGGTATCTTCTCTAATTTCGAGTCTGCAAAGTTCTCGAATAAGCGTTCTTGGATTTGGTCGTCTTGGCCGACTGACTTTAAGAAAACGATGACGGTTTTCGACCGTCTCGAAACTACCCGCAAGATGCGGTGGATGGAATTGAACGCAGGCGTCGTTCGTGAAATCCTGGCTAATATGGCGATGTACGCTGTCGGTTCTGGCATCAAGCCTACCGCCCGTACAGGCGACCCGATGCTCGATAAGAAATACGAGGAAGCATTTGAAGAATGGGCTTCTATCCCTTGCGACATTACGGGCCGATTTAACTTTTACGAACTTCAGCACATCATCGCCCGTCTCATCTACCGAGATGGCGAGTGCTTCCCGATTAAGACCAAGAATGGTGCTGGCGAACCCTGTATCCAGTTGCTTGAGTCTCACCGCATCGGTAGCAACCAAAGCGGAGCCCCGCCTCCCAGCGAAGTTGACGGCATCCATTTCGGCCCTTACGGAAAGCCAGATTGGTACAATGTAATCAAGTCCGACGGCTCAAGCCGCCGAGTTCCTGCCAACGCTGTAATGCACGTCTATCAGCCAGAAGTCGCTTCTGGTGCTAGAGCGTACAGCCCTCTCCAGCACGCCATCAATAACATCGTTGATATGCTTGAAATCGTTAGCCTTGAGAAGTTTGCCGTCAAGATGAACAGCGATGTGACCCGCACGATTACCCGTGAAACCGCACAGTTCGACGGGGCTCAGTCAGATTTTGAGGCTTTCGGTATGCGTCCCCAAGACGTCACGGAAAATGGCCTAACTAACCCAGATGAGGCTTCTACATTTATCGGTGGCAAAATCCTAGCCCTTGCTCCTGGAGAACGCCTTGAGTCTTTTGTGTCTAACCGTCCTAACCAGACGTTCAATGGCTTCATTGAATACCTTGTCCGTGACTCCGTTGCTGGTGTCCTCCCTTACGAGTTTATCTACGACCCGTCTGCCGCTTCTGGTGCTTCTATGCGACTTATCACCGCTAAGGCCGACCGAGTGTTCCAGCACCTTCAAACCGTTCTTATCAACCGTTTCCTTACGCCTGTTTGGGGCTATGTTATCGGCTCTAAAATTGCCTCTGGCGAACTGCCTTCTTGTGAATATTGGAATAAAGTTCTCTGGACAACCCCTAAGCGTGTCACCGTCGATGCTGGCCGTGATGCGGCCCAGAACCGAGCCGACATTGAACTTGGTATCAAGACTATCGGTGAGAACTGCCTGGAAGAAGGCGAACACTTCTCTCAACTTGTTCGTCGTCGTGCTATCGAAGCCAAGATGATGAAGGATGCCGCCAAGGAACACGATGTTCCTCTCTGGATGATTTACAAGCCTACCAATGTAGCCCTACCCGATATTATCGGAGAGGAACCGCAAGAAGAAGGCGAAAATGACGAGGACGTTGACCTTGACGAAAAGGAAGGCAAAAAGGACTTTGAAGAAGATGATGCCGAGTCCGACGTCGTTGAGGAAGATGTTACCGACTAATTTACTATGCGAAACCTTATCCACGCCCTAAAGACCAGCAAGCGATTGATGATTAACCCTTCGATTGCGAAGGCTTACGTCGAAAGCGTTGAAGAAATCAAGATTACCGCAGAAACCAATGCGGCTGACGTCAAAGAAATCCTAAAAATGATGTTTGGCGAACAGCCAGAAATGGAGATTGTCGGCAAGACTGCCATCATACCCATCAAGGGTGTCATCGGGCGTGGCCTGTCTGATATTGAGAAGATGTGTAACGCCGTCGATGTGAACGACATTACTCAAAATCTTCACGATGCCGTCCACAATCCACAGGTTGAAAAGATTGTCTTTGACGTGGATAGCCCTGGCGGTAACACCGACGGACATGAAGAACTTGCCGAGAAAATCTACAACTGCCCTAAGTTCACCGAGTCTTTCAGTGAAAATGGCGTTCATTCAGCGGCCTATTACCTTGCATCCCAAGCCAAGCGTTTTTCAATCACGAAGTCTGCCGAGGTAGGCTCAGTCGGAGTGTTTATGGCCTTCCCAGACGTCTCCGAGGCTTACGCTATGGAAGGTGTAAAAATGGAGGTTATTCAGTCTGGAAAATACAAGGCTATGGGCATCGAAGGAACTAGCCTTTCAGACGAACAGCGTGCATACCTTCAAGACGATGTGAATGAAGGTCACGCCGAGTTTAAGTCAGCCGTCAAACGTCGCCGCACCTTCGTCAAGGACGAGGATATGGAAGGCCAATCTTTTGGGGCCAAGAAAGCCGCCGAAAAAGGCTTCGTTACGGGTATTGTGAACAGCATTGGTGATGTGGTCATTTCTGACTACGCTTGACATAAGGCCATTGGCAATAATCCGCTATGTCGTCCATCGAAGAACGCCTCAACTCCCTCAAGGAAGCATTTACTGGTAAATCGGCGGAAGCCGAAGCCAAGGCTCTTGAGGTTTCTACCCTTAATGCTAAGGTCGAAGAACTGACCTCCGAAGTTGCCGCAAAGGAACTCTTTGCCGTCGAAATCGCTGGTAAGGTTGCTTCCTTGGAAGCATCACTCAAGGACGCCGTGGCTAAGGCTGAGGCTCTGATGAAGGAAAAGGCCGCTATCGAAGCCACCTTTGAAACGGCTGGTAAGCGTGCCGCCAAGATTGCCGCCTCCGTCGGCGTCGAACCCCTTGAAGTTTCCCCTGGCTCGGTTGTTGCCGAAGCCAAGACTGACGACGAAGTTGCCCAGGAGTGGGCCGCTATCAAGCAGAAAGACCCCAAGGCCGCTTCCGAGTTCTACACCAAGAACCGTTCGGCCATCCTGCGTGCCTCTGGCCTCCGCTAATCCATTTCACCCTAAACTAATCCTAAACTAATATGTCCAACGCAATCGGGGGCCTAACCCTGCAACTCGTGGCCGAGGAGTCCCTGCGGACGCTCGTTCCTCAACTCCAGCCTCTCACGAAAATCGCCGTCACCGACTTTGGTGCTTACGTCGCTGAACGTGGCACGACTGTCCATACCCGCTACGCTGGTAAGTTCACGGCCTCCAACTACGACCGAGCCACTGGCTTCGTTTCGTCCGACGCTATCTCCACGGACGTCCCCGTGACCCTTGCTGAACAGAAGCACGTCACCATCGCCTTCACCGACTACGAAGTTGCCACGCTTTCCCTGGAACGCCTCCGTCGCCTCTTTATGGCTCCGATGGCAAACGCAGTCGTCAAGTCCCTGTATGACCAGGTTCTGCTCAAGGTCGATGGCGACTTCGCTGATGGTTTCAATGACCCCCAGGCAAACTTCAACCGTATCGCTGTTTCCAACATCGCTAAGAGTCTTACCAAGGCCAATCTTCCCCAGGAAGGTCGCTGTGCCTTAATCAGCCCCGATGCTTACCAGCAGTTGATTTCCGACCCCGTTATCGCCCAGGCGTTCTCCATCGGTACGACTGACGTTATCCGTGGCAACCGCCTCGGTATGATTCACGGTATCGACTTCTACGAATACAACGGCTTTGACGTCACTGGCATCGAGGCTGGCCTTAATGGTGTTGTCTCCTGCAAGGAAGGTCTTGTGGTTGTCACCCGTGTCCCTGCCTCGCCGACCACTGGCGGTGGCGAACAGACCATCGTGACCGACCCCGACAGCCAGTTCTCGTACGCTCTCCGCTACTGGTACGATTGGTCTGCTGGTCTGCACAAACTGTCGGCCAACTGGCTCGTCGGTTCTGCTAAGGGCAACCCAGACGCCCTCCAGAAGATTATCTTCGACTAAGGTTTCCAGGGGAGGCAAGTGTCCTCTCCGACGCACAATGCAGAGAGGCCCATCCCATACGGGGTGGGCTTCTTCTTTTTTATACGGTTCCTTGACCACGGGCAATTAGTATGGCCGATATCTGGGCAGAGTTCGCCGCTGATGCGGCTTCCATCCTTACAGAGATTGGTAAAGACGTGACCATAAAAGCCGTCCCAGGCGGCACGCCAGTAGCGGTCAAGGCTATGATTACTCAGCCTATGGTGTTGCAGGATATGGAGACTGGCGGTTTCCTCAACCAGACTACTTTTGAGGTCAAGGTTTTGAAGTCCTTTGCAGACGCTAATCCTGGCCTCGTCGTGTATGGTAATATCGTTCATTACGACAACCAAGACTACCGAATTGTAGCCATCGCTAATCGCCCCCCTGCGGCTTGGGTTATCGCCCGTGTCCAGACGAAGGAACAATGAACACACCCCGTGGTAAAATCACGGTTCGCAAGGGAGTTGTCACGAACCTTCAACAGTTCCGTCAGACACTTGGTGCTTACTGTATGGTTATGGGTGGTAGTGCCGCAAAACTTCTCCAGAAGCAGGCTAAATTGTTTTGTGAGGATATGCAGGATTATACATTTCCAACGTCTCCAGATGGCTCTTTTGGGCAAGATGGACGCTCCAGGTCTGCCCAGAAAATAGGCACTAATAGAGTTCGTAGCCAAATTGAAGGCATCTTTATTCCTTTGGCTTACGTCGGTGCTGGTGCTATCTTGAAACACGGTAGTGAGTCTATTTTTACGGCCTGGTTAGGTGCTAAAAAGAAAATCCCAGAACCTAAAATCCCAAACTGGCTACTACAAGGAAGCCCTTATGGTAAGGGTAAAAGCCTCTGGGCTAAGTTCCAAGATTGGGAGTATGCTCAAAAACAATCTGGAGTTTCCAATAAAATTGACCTTTCTACTTATTACAAGGGCGACCTCCGTGGTGTCCACGAACAAGCCAGAGGTGGAAATAAGGTTAATACTTATTTTACCTCAATGAAAGCAAGGGGGCAGAGTGGCCCAATCAGTGTTATTGGAGACACAGGAACCGAGATTTTGGCCTATTCTAAACGTGTTGAACGCAGGGTTGGACAACTTAAATCTGCTTGGTATTCTGCTGGGCATCAACTTGGACGATTTAAATCGGCATCTTGGATTACTGGAAATCAATGGGGAACTGGTATTCTTGTTAATCAACTTAGCAACCCTACACTTCCTTCTGTTACAGTAGGTAACTCAAAACAGGGCCTTCATAAAGCCAGCCAAGCCTGGTTTAAATACGCTATTGATTATCGCTCATACGCTATGCGTGTTGAGATGTATAATAAACTTGTTAAATCTGGTAACAGCGATATGTTGTTCCATCTAGCCTCACACCAAGGAATTGGCGGAGGCTTCCAAATCTCTTTACCCCCGTGAGTTACCTAATGCGTTCAATCATCGAGGATAAGGTTTCAGCCTACCTCGCCACCAATATCACCGACACTTCGGTTGTGAAGGGCATTACGGACTCGCTCCGTAGCCTACCCACGGTTGTTGTTTATTCGACCAATGCGATGGCTCCCAAGGAACTTGGGGCCAACCCCCTTGGCAATTATAACGTCAGCCTAGACATCTATGTCTATTCCTCGGCAGACGACGATACCCTTGCATCCCACAGGGAACGGGTCGCCAAGGTTCACGGGCTTATGGCCGACCTTACGGCACTTAAAGCCCTATGGCAACCAGAGGACGGGAAACTTTACGCCGCTTGGATTGAGTCTGACGAGGAAGGTATGCAAAGCCGAAACTTTGGAAACAAGGTATGTTACACGCTTATTGCCTGCCTCCCCCCAGCCCCTTGACATAAGGCCATAATCATACTACTACCGCTATGGCACTACACGAGTTTGGAGAAGCACTAGTTTTCGGCCCCTATGACTCCGTTGTGGGCCTTGTTGTCCAGTCCGACTCTTGGACTGTCCGCTACGCTCTTGACGTCGAAGTTATGGACGAACAAGGCCGTGTCATTACTGACCGCCTTGACGACGAACGTAATGAAATCACCATCGAAGGAGTTATCAAGGTTACTGACTCAGTTCTTCCTGGGAACACGCTTACCTACGACGCTATGATTTTTATCGTAAAGGAAGTTACCGACCGAGGCTCCAACCAGGAGTACCGTAAGTTGTCCGTCCGAGCAGTCAAGTACCAGGAAATCGCCTAATATGGAAGGCGGCATCGACAGCCGCTTTAGCCACGCCGTAAAGACTTCAATCTTAGAGGTTGAGGTCTGCGGTCGTGTTCTGAAGCCTATGTGCCTTCGGCATAGGCTTGTTTTACAGGAAATCGAGTCTCCACTAATTGCTAGTGATAAGTTTGTTTCACCACACGACCTTATCATCGCCGCACGCATCCTGCATACTTACGACTTAAAGGAAATGCTTTCTATTAAAGCAAATAAGTCAGAAACAGATGTTTTTTGTAAGATTTTCCTAAGCGACGAGGAATACAAAATGCAAATGGATAAGATGTCCGAATATATGAATATGCAGGACAATATGCCTATTATGTGGGACAAGAAAAGTAAAACAGCATCAAAGGGAGTCCCCCTTATCTTGGCCTGCGTAACCAATCTTACCCGTAATGGTATCGGATATGAACAAGCCTGGACAATGCCAGAAGCCGAGGCTATGTGGATGTACCTTGCCAATGTAATTGCTGATGGCGGTGATATTAACATTTTAACCCAAGACGACCTTGACTCTATGAAGCGACTGGAGTCTATGGATGAGAAAGTCAAAGCCGCCAAGGAGAAGCGTAACCGCCGATGAGTTCTGACGAAGTAAAAGTCAAGTTCGTGGCCGACACTACGGGCCTTCAGAACGCAACTGTACCAAGCCAAATCCCTGCTACTGGAGGTGGAGGGGTCGGGGTCGCCCCACCACCAACACCCCCTCCTGGTGGAAAGCCTCCTGGCGGACAGCCCCCTGGCGGCGGCGGTAGCGGCGGTAGCGGCGGCGGTAGCGGACAGCCTCCAAGACCACCAAATGTATATCCTTGGACAAAGGGATGGGGTGATGAGTTTAAGAAAGACCTAGCAAATGAAGCAGAAGGTATGCTTTCTGGCATTAATTTACTTACGGTTGCCGCTACCCAGACCTACAAGATGGCAAAGGAAGGCGTAGAATACGCCCAAAAGGTTCAAGCCGCCGCCAGGTTTAGCGGACTATCGACCAATGAAGTCCAACAATATGGATACGCCGCTAAAATGAGTGGGGTAGAGTTTGATGTTTTTGTCAATTCTGTCGCAAACGCAAACAAGGAACTTGGAAAACTTAATCTTTATGGTGGAACCACAGTAGTAGCATTATCACGTCTTGGGTTAAATGTAGATGGAGTAAAGAACCATACTGTCGGAGCAATCGACGTACTCAAGAAGATGGCCGATGCTTATAAAAAGCACGCCGAGACTGCTGAAATGGCGGCCCTAGGAAATCAGTTATTTGGTGGTTCTTTCCGACAAATGATACCTATGCTTAGGCAAGGTTCTGCCGAAATCGAGAAACTTGCCGCTGAGTCTCCAGTCCTAAGTCCTACCACTGTATCTGGTGTTGCGGCATCTGGTCGTCTTGCTGTTAATACTGGAAAGACGTTTGGGTCTAACTTAGTCGAATCTATCACAGGTCTTGGTAAGCAAGATATTGCTTCTATTAAACAAATGGGAGGTATGAATGGTTTTGGTGCTAACACGTCAAAGGAACGTGCCGACGCATTACTAGGAAGAAAAGATGAAAGTCTTTCTAGGGTTATTCTAAACTCTATTGGAGGATTTAGGAAAGCAGACCCATCTTCGTTTGGAACAAGGGGTGCTGGAGAAACGACAAATGATGTAATTTCCAAATACGAACAAGTTTATGGAAAAGATAAGGAAAAAATGGGAGAAACACCAAGGGCTGTTTATGAAGAACTTTTGAAGGTTCGTGATGAGGAATTAAAAAACAAACCAGAACTTCAAAGCGGAGTATTTCAAGCCGCATCAAAAATGCAACAGGTCGGCGGTGGTGACGTTCTTTCCGCTATCTCCCGTGTTGACTTCGCCCAACAGACTGCTGACAATACCGCCCGTACAGCCGAGGCTGTCGAAAAGATTGCAAACTCGCAACCTGGTGGCGGAAATAATACGCCACCCCCTGCCGACACCAACGGCCCAGTAGCCAAATAATATGAGCATCTCTATCTATCAGCCTAGCGGCGTCACTTACAAGAACTTCGGCCAGAACATCCTTGAAACGTATGTGATGGAGAAGAACTGGACTGTCCAGCACGACGGCTTCGGCCTCGTCACGATGCAGTTGAAGTTCACGGCTGACTCCGACAAGTCCTATGACATCGCAACTGACTTCAAGCGAGGCGATGCCCCTCCTATCGAGGGTATGGAGAATATGACGCTTCATAAGGCGTCCGTTTCGTCCAACGACGGCGTTTGCACCGTAACGGCAGATTATTGCGGCATCGACGGCGGTGCTACTACGACCATTACGCAAGTCCAGGTATCAAGCACAACGTCTCAAGAAGCCATTGAGACGCACCCGAACTTCAGTAAAATCCAGTGCGAGAAGATTGGCTACAATATCCATTCTCTTGCTGGCCCTGCGGCCTACATCTTCGCCAACGAAGGCGACCCAGAAATAAATCCCAACAAGGCTCACTTCGCACAGGTCACTACGAGTGGCACGCAACTCACCCAGTATCAGTTCGTAGGTTTCTTACCTTCCCGTGATGAAGCAGACCCTGTTAATTTGAAGGCTGGAATTAAATCCTATTTCAAGCCTGGAGTCACTTTACGTTGCCTTACCTACACCAACGATGCTGATTTGGCTAAAAAGACAATCCTGCGTGTAGGTTGGGCAAATTACGGTGCTGTCGGTGCTGTCTCACTTCCGCCCCCTTATAATACTTTGCTTAATGATTACGACACGGACTTGCCAGTAATCCTACCAGAAGGAACTAAACGTGATAGAACTTACCTTTGCACAAACGCTTCCGTCGAAGTCTATGGAGGATTATACAAAGTGCAGGCTGACCTAATGATGTCTGGCATCATCGGATGGGATGACGAAATCTACCCCGTTGACGCTACCGAGCCTGCATCCAAACAATAATGGGATTAGAAGGCTTTTCAAATAACGCCTCTGGGGGAATGTCCCCTGGCGACCACCTGTACGCAAAGACGTTCAACAAGTTGGCTACGTTTGCAGACAAGGCCCAGGTTGGCCCATCTGACGGAGTTCTTTTTACTTCTAATAATGGTGGTATTGGAATGTATATCCCACAGGGAGTGCAGGATAATGGTAATGGAATAATCCAACAGTTTCAGATTTTCGTCGAGCCTTATGAAATCGAAGGTAATACGACTGATTTTTCTATCATCCGTGTCGTTAAAGGCGAGGTTGTCTGGAGTCCAAAACTTATCCCAGTTCCGCTTCTCCCTTCTTGCACCACCCAGACGACCATTGAGACGTGGTTTGCACTGCCAGAGTTTCCTATTATCGACGACGATAATTCCACGTTCATCGGTGATGGTGGAATAAGAGTCCCAAAGGTAGCCGACGTCTCTATCGGTATATTCATCTTTAAGGCTACCAATCTCCCGATTGACATTGACCCGATTATCGTGGCGGTTCCCAACTACGTCCCATCTTGTCCCGTAGAGTTCCCTGGAGATTTTCCTACTCCTGGGGCTTTTTGGGAAGTCGTAAAAGTGGGTAGCGTTGTTTATAGCGAAGGCGACCCAAATGCTAATCCTCCAATAGCCCCTGGATGGACTATCACCCAGAACTTCATCGGGTCGATGACCCTGCCTGGGGATGGTGGAACAAGCACAACTCAAAGCGTTCTCCCCGCACAGTTGGTGACAGGTGGAGATACTACATTTGCTTCCCCCTTCCAATGCTTCATCACGGAAGTAAATGGTGAACGGTATCTCCAAATTGCGATTGGAGCAGTATCTTACAGTTTAAGCAATATGCCTACAATTTTCGATGGTGCTTTTACGCACACGAAACAGGCTTACTTTAATAAGGTTCAGATTTGCCCATCTGAGATGCGTACTAATTACAGCGAGATGTACCCAAACCCAGATTTCGACCCAGACCCTTCTTTTTCTAATACGATGATGGAGGGTGGCGGTGGATATAAGTTGTACGACTCCAATGACCCAATCGTGCTTTATGCTTTCAAATGGGACGCTGATAACACACTAGGAAATGGCGGTCAGTTTTTGACAGGTGAGTTGCCTACGCTTGCCATCTTTGCTCAAAGCAACCCAACGGACATTAACAAGATTACGAAGGACTGCGGCCCTTCAATCTACGAGCAGACGATGAATGTGGAGTCAATGACTGGATACAAAGCCGAGGACACCGAATTGGCAGGAGACTGGGGTCATTGTCACACTACTTGGCTTAATCCACGCAAAGTTGGATACAACTACAAAGCGATTGCCACCGTTGTTCCTAAATCAAATACCTTCGCTTGCTTTGTTAGTGTCGAACAAGTTGGCGTCCCGCTTGTGTGCAACGCAATCCAACTTATTTCATTGGTTGGAGAGCCTTCTGGTGGTGCTATAATCTTTTCCTATGGAGGCATACCGTCTGTTATCCCATTCCCAGTAACCACGCTATACACTCCTTTCGCAATCGTTGAGTCAAATGAACTTGCTCTGTTTGAGTGCCTTAACTCAATCCCAGAACTAACAGGTAATGTTCAAGTGTCTCGTCGAGGTAACTCTTATTTCGTTACTTTCGTCAACGCACTACAAGGTACTCCTATCGACCTTCTTACGGCAAATGTCAGCGGTGTAACTCACTTCCAATATAAGTTTGAAGTCGTACAGTATCATACTGGCAACCTGGACATTACTACGCCTATGCAAATGGGTATGACTCAGTTGATGAATATGGCAGACCAGACGGAAGAAGATGACCCGTATAACTTGAACGAGCAAGGCGACTGGAAAGACATTGTTAATAAAGCAGACTGCTTGGCTTGTAAGGACTTTAGCGGAGATGTGACAACTGAAGGCGTATATTCATTGTCTGGGTTTGTGGACAATAACCCAAGTTTCTTCATCGCTGGAGGTTGCACCGCAGAGGGTGTTTGCGAACATCCATTCCAGGTTCATTCTACTATGGGACAGATTTCTGTTTGTGCTGGTATGGTTAATAATCAAATCCCAACCAATATTGACGAAGTTTTCGATAATATTCTTGATGGATATATCTTCCTTGCCATAGACTACGACGATGCAACCAAGGCTTTCCCAGAGGCCGATGGTGTAACAATTGGTGCTGACGTAGTTCTACCAGACTCAGATGGAAATGTATCCTACATCGCCATCGCACAGATTGTTGGCGGTCAAGTAAATCAACTTGTTGGAGGTTCTTTGTGGGGCGACCGTATCCAAGTTGGGGCGGGTGAAAGTGAAACTGCCTACTACTATTACGCACGAGTCTAATGCCAGCCTCCGTTGTCAATATTGGTGGCCCAACATCTAAAAACACTTGGGCCGCCGTTAGGTCGCCAATGTGGAAGGGTACTGGCTATCTTGGTAATGGAGTTCAGCCTGGTGGTTATGGAGTTTTTAAAAATAAGAATTGGAGCAGGGTGGGTCGATATTCCCTTCAATCTGACACTCCGTTTAGTTCTGGATACCCAGAAGCGGTTAGCCCACTATTAAGAGCATTTCCATTTTTAAAAGAAATCTATCCTAGAGTCTTTGCTCTATCCTCATCAATGAACCTTGGATGTGATTACCAATTAAATTATTCAAATCCCTACGTTGAGATTGAGTTTTTTATTAATGTAGGAGAGGGAGAGGCACGACCACAACCATACCCCCCATATGACACTTATGAAGATGTCCATAACGGATATAATGTATATATGGGTTATAGCCCAGGAAAGTTTGGTTACGACATTAACTCAACTAGGAAAACATTTTTAGGTGCTACTATAAATGTCACATTAAATCCAGGGCCAGATATGAGTCCTGTTACATTGAGTAAAACCTTTACTCAGTCTGATGTAGAAACATTATTCCGAGACAACCCCACTTGGAGTTTTGACAGGCCAGGTATATCCTTGGGCAAATACAATTGGCCCGAAGAACATAGTGGGGATTGGATATACCCACATTGGACTATCAATTCGTTTTCGTTAGCCTAACCTTTATTAGACCATCAATTTGGTCACTTTAACATTGTGATATTAATTTTTAGCACCCTTGACTAAAGGCCAAGATAGGGACTATGGCTATCAATACATACCGTTTTTGGATGGCGACAGACGCCAACCGCCTTCTTGCGAACCAAAACGCCTTCATCCAGGCGTCTGCCCCGTCCTTCTACCAAGGCAACGTGGCACAACTTGAACTTCATATTGTTGCATCCGCTGGGGTCGGCACGTCCCCTGTCGAAGTCCCATTCCCAGCGGGTGCGGCTATCTCAGTTGCCGTAGGGGATACTAATACCTACCCTACTGGCGGTTCTTGGAGTCTGATGGTTGATACGACTGAAACCGAGTTCGTACCATACAATGCGACCACCGCACAGGTTTCCGCCGCCCTCAACGCCCTTACGGAAGTATCGTCCGAAGGTGGCCTAACCGTATCTAAGACTGGCGACGGCTATTCAATCACTTGGAACACTTATGGCCTCAAACCCTCCATCGGCATCGGCTCCGATACCCTTACCCCTTCCTCCTACGAGTCCATCAGTCTTGTCCAAGAAGGTAGTGCCGAAAATCGGCAAATTGTTTTTGCTGAACTGCGTCAAAATCCGATTGCTCTAGGAGTGGTTTGGACGGCCCTTCCAACCCCCTCTGTAACGGTATCTGAAATCCAGGCTTGGAATGGCAATAACCGCATCTGGCGTGTGGGCGTTGACCCACAGCCCAAGGCTGGCACTATTACCATTTCCTACGGTAGCAAGACGGCGACTCTGGCTTACAGTGCCTCTACTGCATCAATCGCATCAGCCCTCTCTCCAGCACAGGTATTTGCCACGGGTCAGTACCAGTGGGACATCGTTATCGCAGAGGACTCAGTTCTTACGGCCTTTGGAAGTCTCGTTGGTTACAATGGTTTTTCTGGCTCTATCAACTTTGCCACGGCAGAGTGCCACCAGTTCCTTGCTGGTGCTGAACGTAAAGCCACCGTCCTTGAAGTTTCTGTTAGTGTAGATAGCAAGCGATACACCTTAATCCAAACTCTCTGTAATGTTTTCGCAGACGTTGTTTCCGATGGGGTTCTTGTTCCACTTCCCCTTGGTACGGCTATGTCAGAGCAAGTCGCTAATGCCCGTTTCGTTCGTCGTGACATTGACCAGAACCCCAACAGCGTAACCCAAGATATTATTTGGCAGAACCTTGGCGTCGATACCCTTGGCTCTGATGTGGTTGGTGCTTTGAACCAAGCCGACTCCCCTTCTGCGGCTAATCCGTTTGCTACGATTTCAGACCTTTCTGGCCTTGGAGCCACCTGGGGCAACATCACGGGGACTCTCTCTGACCAGACCGACCTTCAGTTAGCCCTGGACGCCAAGTATGATGCCAGCAATCCTTCTGGCTTTATCTATGAAGCCAATGTAGATGGAAACACTTATGGCCGTCGTGACGGTCTATGGGAGACTGTCTTGCCCACTACTGGCGGTGCATTGACTGGTTCAATTACGAACTCGACCGCCACATATGATACCGAGATGGCTGGCGACCTTTTTGGCGTTCAATTATCTTCTGACCATACCAAAGGCACAACGGTTGAGTTCGACGGCCTTGATGCCTACGACGGTGCAAACCATATGAAAGTTAGCCCAATCGGGCTGACATTCCCAGACTCAAGCGTTCAAACTACCGCATACACAGGTGGTGCTGGGACTGCAGTGTGGGGTGCAATCACGGGGACTCTATCAGACCAGACGGACTTGTGGGAAAACTTTTATAACTATCGCACTAATGGCGATTTTAATTTTGATAATCTTCCAGATACAAAACTATCGACCTATGGCCTAACGCTTTATCCTCCTGTCGGGACGACTATATTGTATAATTCGTATATCAATTCTGACATCGTTCAACTCCAGCAAGATTCCAGTAACGGTGGGACTGAACTGGGAGACCTTTATCGTTTCTATGCCAGCACATCTGCGATTGAGTTAAAGACACAGAATTGGCACGATGACGGAAGCGGAAATATCGTAACCAGCGGTTTATCTGGCATAAGCATCCAGTATAATGGAATCTATTTCCAAAACGGTTCATTCCAGACCATCGCCTTCCCTGGCTTCAACAACACGGCACTAACGGGAACCCCCACAGCACCGACCCCTGCCACCAACGACGACGACACGTCTATCGCAACGACGGCCTACGTCAAGGCACAGGGCTACATCACCTCGTCTGCTCTTACGCCATACCTCACCTCGGCTACTGCGGCCTCTACTTATCAGACCATCTCTGGGATGTCTGGATACGCCCAACTTGCTGGAGCGACCTTCACTGGCAAAGTAAATATGGCCGCACCTACGGCTGGCGGTGCAAGTCTAAACCTTGGTGTAGGAATCTCCCCAACCACCTCTGTTGCTGGAGACATCTGGATTGCAACTAACATAAATTATAAAGACTCATCTGGGACTCAAAAGATTGTTGCGAATACAAACACCTCAAACACTTTTGCTCAACCGCAGATTATTCAGGCCCAAAACTCCACCGCCGCCTTGCGAGTGACGCAACTTGGGACAGGCAACACTCTGCTGGTTGAAGATAGCACAAATCCAGACGCATCGGCTCTCGTTGTTGATGCTTCTGGCAACGTTGGTATCGGAGTTGCGACTGGTTACACCGCAACTCAAAAGGTTGAAGTTGTTGGCAACGTCAAGGCTGACGCTTTCATCAACGGAACAGGGCCAACCTATAATGTAAAAGCAATCCAGGCTCATTCTGGAGGCTCTGACACGCACGAACTTGTTGTGTCAGTAAATGGTAGCACATACCGAGTTGGAATGAAGTTCGTATCCACCCCTTAATATGATACTCGCACTTATCTGCATCATCCTTGGCTTTGCTGGTGGCTTCTACGCTGGCGTCAAGAACGCCAACAGTTCCAAACTTTCTAGGGGGAAAGAACTCCTGGATGCCCTCAAGGGAAAGAAGTAATCCGATGCGGCATCTGGCCTTGATTTTGCTCCTATCTGGATGCTCGTCCGTTAAGCCAGAACTACCAAAGCAACCCGACGCACCTACCGATGGAGCAGTGGTTTCAACTATTGGTAAGGAACTAGACAAGACCGATAGCCGTGTAGGTGCGGCCATCGTTGTCGCCGTTGAGAACTTGGATAAGCCAGCCGTTGCCAAGGCCGAACTAGGGGTGGCATCATCCTACCTACCAGTCCCACTAGAAGGAGATGTGGCTTTCGCCAGACAGCGTGCGGCTAAAGCGGACGCAAAAGCGTACGCAGAGGCTACTGCCTTTGGAAAGAAAATACTGTCAGAAATTGACTCTAATTGGGCTAAACTTGAGTCCGACCAAAAGGAAGCCAAGCGTGTGTCCGAACTAAAGGATAAGCGTATTGCCGACCTTGAGAAAGAAGTCATCCAAGTCAAAAAGGATGCCTCCCAGAACATCTGGACTATCACGGGGGCTGGCCTGGTAGTCATTGGTGGCCTTGCCTGTGCCTTTGCTTCCGTCCGTATCGGTATCCCCATCCTTCTGGCTGGAGCCTTTGCAGGAGCCATACCCTTCATCATAGACTCTCCCTATTTTAATTACATCGTAGCCGCTACCCTCCTACCCTGTGCTGGCCTTGGCATCTGGTGGCTTTGGGATAAAGTTAGAGATGATGTCGAAAAGAAATGAATCCCACACCATTACCCCCAGAAATCCCCGCAGAAGTAAGAGATGGTGCTATCGCCGCAACAATGGGCGTTGGCTCGTTTCTTATTAGAGCCTTATGCTCTGACAGGAAAGAAAGTTGGACTGCCTTAGCCGTTCAGACCTTGATGGCTGGCTTGGTAGCAGTTCTTGTCGGACTTGCTTCTAAAGGATGGTTCACGGATGCTCTTGGGACGTTCCACCTGGCTGTGGCTGGCTTCGCTGGCTTTGCTTCCCCCGAACTGATTGCCAGGGCCATCAAAAGCATCAAGTCCTTTAAGGTGTAGCCGCTTAACCCCAAATGGGGTATAGCAGGATACCAACCACTCTACCAAAACGCCTTGGCGGTCGGTTATTGTCATTCTGAGGGGGTAGTTCCTTCATAGAACAGGGCCGCACCTATCTTTTTAGGGCTAATGATGCCATTTGTGACCATCGCCTTAACCACCGCCTCGGCTTGGTCTTTCTTTAAGCCGTAGTCCGACTCCAGTTCCTTAATCAAGGCTCCACGACTCGTCATAGGCTTTGTCGAAAAATGAGCGTACTGCTGGCCGACCTCCAACAAGGCGAACTTGGAACTTGGAGGGGCGACCTCCCAGAGAACCTTACCCTCGGCGTGGCGGAGTTTAATGGACAGGGTAGGCTTACCATCTGGCATCCTCATCCCCGCCAACTTGCCACGCTTCGTAAGGTTGAACGAGAAAATAGGGAAATCCTTGGACTCACGGCGGACAGTCACGATGGCTCTTGCCCAGTTCGTGAGTTCGGAACTTCCAAGGCCGCTATAAGCCATATCGCTGATAGTCTGGCCGTCCGTCACCTCCTTGGGCTTGGGCTTACCTTCGTGGTGGGTAAAGACAATAATGCACCCAGTGTCCTTGAGGATGGGCTGAATAAGGTTACGGAGGAAGTGGGAGGCCACCTCCTGCTTCGACAAGTCCCCACCGACATAGGATAGCAGTGGGTCGCAGAAGATAACGTCCAGTTGCATCCGAACGACAATCTTGCGAACGAGGTCAGCGAAGTCCTTGCCCGTCTTAGTCGTCTCGGTGTAAAAGCGGAGGTTCTCCTTGAGGACTTGCTTATCAGCCGCCGACAGGCTCATAGAGGAAGTCACACCTTGGTAGGACTCGGCCAAGTCTCCGACGTCGCACTCAGCCTGGATGACGCCAACCCTAAGCGGCTTCTTGACGGGGATGCCAAAGAGTTCACGCCCCAAGGCCCAAGAGCAAGCCGTCTGCATCGTAAAGGAGGACTTGCCGATACCAGATTGTCCCGTTATAAGAAGGCTGGCTCCACGGCACAGCCAGCGTCCGTGACCAATGACGTGGTTAGGGTCGTTCTGGGTATCGTAGGTTTCAAGAAAGTCCGTCCGAAGTTCGTCGGGGAGGTCTTGGCCGTCCCGCCAGATAACCCAATCTTCCCAAGTCTCAGCACCTACCTTGAGGGCGATTACCTTCTGCTCCTTATCCCCACGGAACACCCCGCCAAGGCGTGACCACCTGGAAGGGTTCTTGTTCTGAGGGTCTGGTTCGTGGTCGGTAAGAAAGTCATACACCGTATTACGGCGTTCCTCCCACTGCTCCTTCGTCTCGGCATCTACCCGAACCCAAGCGTGGACGGACTTGCCTCCAGAGTCGATGAGGGCTGTGATGGGTAGGTTAGACTGATGGAAAATAGAAATCTGTTCCTCACGCTTCTTCTTATCAAACTCGACGAGGACGTGGCGGTAGGCAGATACCGATTGGTCTGTGCCAGAGAAGTCGTCAGCCTTGAACGGATTGATGCGTAGCCAAGCACCCTGGTCGGTGGCGTCGTAGTGCTTCTTGCTCTTGGCATCTGGCCCGAAGAAGCGGGTAATCCATTCCGCTCGTGTTAGGAAGTTACCCTTAGATGCAGGGAAGTATTTGCCGTCCTCATTCTGGCCTGCTTCGTTCGTGATGCAGACAATCTCATCGTCCTTAAACGCCGACATAAGGAGGTCAGCCGTTGATAGGGCAAGGACGGGCGGAGATGCTTCAAAGACACGCTTGGGGTCGAACATCATACGACCATTAGAGCCGACCGAACGCTCAGTCTTGCCCAACCATCCTTTCGGACGTTCGTGCGGCTTGACGTAGGCATCGTTCAACTTGTGACGAAGTTCCTTCTCCCCCCAGGGGGGTGAGCAGTGGGACGTGTTCCATTCTTGGAGCAGTGTCCAAGAGTCGTCCCATCCAAGTTCAAAGCCGTGTGCTAGGATACTGGCGGCCCTGTAAGTGGCTGGGTGTCCACCCTGTCCAGAAACAGCGTGAGGTAGTTTGGCAAGGTAGGCTCTCGCCCCCTTGATACGGTCGGTTGTTGTCATTGTTGGGTGGCTAGTCTCTGACTACGAAATGGAACTGTGGTGACTTCAAGCCCATAATATTGAACTCAATGTATTCAATGGCTTGTTCGTCTGACTCGCATCCTTGCTCCATTATAACTGCGATAAGCATTTCGTATGAATAGACCAACGTGCCGTTCTTGTATTGATGCACGATGGCTTTGTCAAAATCTTCCCGTGGCTCTAGACGAATGGGTTGATACTTCATTTGATTAGTTTAAAGTATGCACTTTTACGAGCGGTTTTTCCGTCGGCAACCATAAAGTATCTCGGCTCCATAA
>Ga0114971_10000576_pt1 | contig 24032 bp, 17 predicted proteins | sample M_140625_MF_Meta_FD_87320 | JGI IMG/M metagenome (GOLD analysis project Ga0114971, IMG submission 87320) | Freshwater microbial communities from Lake Montjoie, Canada to study carbon cycling - M_140625_MF_MetaG | ecosystem: Environmental > Aquatic > Freshwater > Lake | place: Lake Montjoie...
AGACGTATTACCACTGGGATGCCTTACTGGATGCGGCCTTTCAATATGCTTGGTTACGAGCGCGGAAGGAACTTCGGATTGGCTACCCGATCCCTGCCAACATAGGTGATGACGGCATACCACCTGAAATGTGACAGGTCTACAGGATGACAGGTACACTCGTGTGGCCCACGTCCCGACCGTGGGCGGTATGAGCCCTATGGAAATCGAACCCGTCACCGACAGCCGCATCCCCATCATTATTGATGGTCCTGCAATCCGCATCCGCGGCGCACGCCAGAACAACCTCAAGAACATCGATATCGATATTCCAAGGGACAAACTGGTGGTTATCACCGGCCTCTCGGGTAGTGGAAAGTCATCTTTGGCGTTTGACACCCTCTATGCTGAGGGCCAGCGCCGCTACGTAGAGTCCCTTTCAGCCTATGCAAGGCAGTTTCTTGGTCAGATGGACAAACCGGATGTCGACCAAATTGAAGGTCTGTCTCCGGCAGTTGCCATCGACCAGAAATCCACAAGCCGTAACCCACGCTCAACAGTAGCCACCGTCACAGAAATTTACGACTACCTCAGACTTCTGTACGCACGTGCTGGACGCCCACACTGCCCGCAGTGTGGCAAACCTGTCAGCCAACAACAGCCAAGTCAGATCGTCGACCAGCTGATGCAGCTGCCCGAAGGCACGCGGATGCAGCTGATGGCACCGATTGCCCGTGGCCGCAAAGGTGAGTACCGCAAAGAGCTCGAGGATATTCGTAAGGAAGGCTATGTCCGCGTCCGCATCGATGGCACCATTATCGACATTTCGGAAGAGATTCCAATCCTCGACCGCTACAAGCAGCATGACCTCGACATCGTTGTGGACCGCGTTGTCGTACGCGCAGGTACCGAAAAACGTCTCGCGGATTCGATCGAATCAACCCTAAAACGTGGCAATGGCGTTCTGGTCATCGATATTGTTGATGGAGAATGTCATACGTACAGTGAAAAGTTCGCGTGTACCGACTGCGGCATCAGCCTCCCGGAGATCGAGCCACGCACATTTTCGTTTAACAGCCCATACGGTGCTTGTCCTAAATGTCATGGACTTGGAACACAGGCAGAGTTCGACCCGGCACTGATTGCTCCCGATCACAATTTATCCATCGGGGCTGGAGCTCTACGGTACTTTGTCTACAAGTCCGGCAAGCAGATCATGTCGGATTCCCGCACCGCCCTTTTTGCAGCAGTAGCAACATCGCTTGGCTTCACCATGGAAACTCCCCTCAAAGACCTGACACCGGAGCAGCTCCATGCGGTTTTCTATGGTGTCTCCGGCAATGTTGCCATGGAACATCGTAACCGCTGGGGCAAAACGCGCTACTTTGACACAGAATATGCCGGCGTCCTTTCGATCCTTGAGCGTCACCTCGCCGAGACCACAAGCGACTTAGTCAAGGCAGACCTCGAGCAATACCGCCGGCAGCGTCCGTGCCCAGACTGTAAGGGGAAACGTCTCAAACCCGAAGCGCTTAGTGTCAAGGTTGGAGACACTGACATTAGTACCCTGACCGGGTTCAGTGTCGAAAAAATGGTGACCTTCTTCGATGGCCTGACACTCACGAACAGGGAAGCCATCATCGCGAAGCAAATCGTCAAGGAAATCCGTGAGCGCCTCGGCTTTCTCTTCTCGGTGGGGCTTGGTTACCTCACCATGGACCGGAGCGCGAACACACTTGCTGGTGGTGAAGCGCAGCGCATACGCCTCGCGACCCAGATTGGTTCTGGCCTGATGGGCGTTCTGTACATCCTGGATGAACCATCTATCGGGCTGCATCAACGCGACAACACCAAGCTCGTTCAAACCCTCACGCGCCTACGTGACCTTGGAAACACCATTTTGGTAGTTGAGCATGATGAAGAAACGATGGCTGCTGCGGACTGGCTGATCGATATTGGACCAGGTGCAGGTGTTCATGGAGGACGGGTTGTGGCAGAAGGCCCACCTGCTGACATCCTCAATGCCCCGGAATCCGCCACCGCAGCATTCTTATCGGGTCGACGGGTGATTGCAATCCCTACAATCCGCCGGCAAGGCAACGGCAAATCACTCATCCTCAAAGGTGCTAAGGGACACAATCTCAAAGGCGTGGATATTGAGATTCCGCTTGGCTCGCTGGTCTGTATCACTGGTGTGTCTGGTTCCGGTAAGTCCACGCTCATCCAAGAGACGCTATATCCAAAATTAATGCAGCAGATCTACCGCTCACACATGATTGCTGAAGCGCACGATTCCCTGACCGGCATCGAGCACATTGAGAAGATTGTCGACATTGACCAGTCGCCTATTGGGCGTACACCACGCTCAAACCCAGCGACGTATACGGGCTGCTTTGATGTCATCCGGGATCTATACGCATCCACGCAGGAGAGCCGTGTCCGTGGCTATGGCCCAGGGCGGTTTTCGTTTAATGTCAAGGGTGGCCGCTGTGAAGCGTGTAAAGGCGACGGCATCCTTAAAATCGAGATGCAGTTCCTGCCAGATGTCTACGTCCCTTGTGAAGTCTGCAATGGAAAGCGCTACGCCCGCGAGACGCTGGAAGTCAAGTACAAAGGAAAGTCAATCGCTGAAGTCCTCGATATGACTGTTGGGGAAGGTGTCGAGTTCTTCTCGGCGGTGCCAAGTATTGCGAGAAAGCTGCAGACTATCGCCGATGTCGGCCTTGACTACATTAAGCTTGGGCAGCCGGCGACGACGCTCTCTGGCGGCGAAGCGCAGCGCGTCAAGCTGGCCACTGAGCTCGGCAAGAAGCTGCAAGCGAAGACGTTGTACATCCTCGACGAACCAACGACAGGTCTGCACTTTGCCGATATTGAAAAGCTCCTGCTACTCCTACAACGCCTTGTGGACGGCGGTTCAACTGTACTCGTAATCGAGCACAACCTCGATATCATCAAGTGTGCAGACTGGATTGTAGACATGGGACCAGAGGGTGGTGATGGCGGTGGATACGTCGTTGCCAAGGGAACACCCGAGGACATCGCTAAGGTAAATGGTAGCTATACTGGTCAGTACCTCAAACCCGTCCTTAAGGGTAAAAGCCTGGTCAAAAGGGCGTAATCGCTATCATGCCACTGCAGTTTCGTCTCCGAAACCCGACGGTGACAGATGCCCCATTTGTTGTCTGGCTTGATACACCCGCGGCCGTTCGTGAGCATGTCCTGATGGCTACGCCTCCGACGCAGGAGCAGGCTGAGAGTGTCATCGTGCGGTGGCTGACGTTTTGTGACCCGTTTGGCTACTTCATCATCGAATTGGGGAGTGACAATCGCCCCGTCGGCTGGATACATGCGAAGCCGTGTGTCCATATCGATGGAGCCATCGAGCTTGGCTGGCGTCTCCATCCGGATGTGTGGGGCCACGGGATTGCGACATCCGCAGCAAAGTTGCTGATAGCCCAGTTTCGTGCGCAGAATCCGAGCGTGATGTTTACTGCCACCACACTGCGTGCTAACGAGCAGAGCAAGCGGGTGATGGACCGGCTCGGAATGATACTACACACCAGCTATCTCCACGCGGATGTATATCCAGCGCTTCTTTACAACCTTGAACCGGGCATCACCGTGGAATAATAACCTCGGGCATTTGGAGGGATTGATCATGAAAGCATTAGTGGTTTATGGCGGCTGGGATGGACATCAGCCGAAAGAAGTCGCAGCGATTTACACTGAGCTGCTCGAAAAACATGGCTTTTCGGTTACCGTATCCGACACACTGGATGCCTATGCTACAGAAGACCTGACAACGTATCGCCTGATTGTTCCTATCTGGACGATGGGCACCATCACGCCCGAACAGCTGAATCCGTTACTCGCAGCGGTAAAGGGCGGCGTTGGTATTGCGGGTTGCCACGGCGGAATGTGCGACAGCTTCCGGGCTGAAACCGAGTATCAGTTCATGACGGGTGGTCAGTGGGTTTCGCATCCGGGCGACAACGGAGTAAGCTATACCGTTGATATCCGAGTGCCAGATCACTACATCACCAGCGGCTCACCAAACATGTTTACCGTCGTCTCCGAGCAGTACTATATGCACGTTGACCCGGCTGTCCATGTTCTGGCAACGACGCGCTTCCCTGTCGCCGATGGACCTCACGTCCGCAACGGCGTTGTGGACATGCCAGTTGTGTGGACGAAGTGGTACGGCGATGGCCGCGTATCCTACAACGGACTCGGACATGACACCGCTGTGGTCTCCCAACCGGAAGTCCTTCGTCTCCTTGAGCGTGGCTGCCTCTGGGCTGCTGGCCTCGATCACTAGCCATCCGTGTTTCCACCGATAGCATCGCATGCTGAGCCTCCAGGCTTTCAAAATGTCGCGTTTAATTGGGTTGATGAACCGCTTGTTGCACTTGAAGCTAGCGCACGGCTTGCACTGAATCCCGTCTACGCACTTGCAGGCGCACCAGTTGCAACACATGCGATGCTGCTCCGGGAAAGCGTTGTGGATCGGGTTCACAGTGCGATTTCGATTCTACCGGTAACGCTTGGGATGGTGGTTATGGATGCATACCGCCCGCTAAAGGTTCAGGCATGGCTTTGGAATGAGATGGTTAGGATTGTAAGCAGTGAGCATCCTGAGTGGGATGAAGATGCAATCAATGCCCATACACGACGTTTTGTTGCCTATCCAGAGCTCTTACCAAACCGGCCAACACCGCATAGTACAGGCGGCGCTGTGGATGTGACATTATTTGAGATTGCGACTGGAAAATCAGTGGATATGGGAAGTGGCTTTGACGAGCCAGTAGAAGCCAGCGTCTGTGACTACTATGAACGCCATCCGCATGCAGTCTACACGGAACGGCGGCGCTTGCTCTTCCATGCGATGACGACGAGCGGGTTTGCCAACTATCCTGGTGAGTGGTGGCATTACGAGTGTGGAACGCTGCGTTGGGCCGCGGCAACGGATGCACGAGCAGCCATATACAATGCGGTGTGAGGTTTAGATAAATGACAACTCCTGATGGTAGCCAGCTCCTTGCCGTGTTTCCTGCGGGCCCGGATGGAAATGCTCTTGATATCGCTGAATCCCTGCTCGATCAGCTTCATCTGAGTGTGGTTGATATCGGACTAGACCCAATCACAGAGTGTGTTGAGGTACGGATGATTGCGAGCACAGCTACAGAGGAACGGCTCCTGACGCACTGCCTTGAACGGGGAATAGAAATCCGTACGGAGTGGATTTCCGGTTGACAGGCTATCGGGAGCTCCTCCCAGCCTACTTGGATTACTTGCTAAATGAACGCGGCCTTGCAACAAACACGCTTGTTGCCTATGAGAGAGACCTAACGGATTGGTTTACCAGTGGATTCGCTCTCGACCCGAGCGGCATCACAGGCTGGCTGAGTAGCCGAAAATCAGGCGGATATAAGTCGACATCCATTGCACGGCGCCGTGCAGCCCTTTCATCGTTTTGTCGCTATCTCCGGCGTCAGGGCTACATTCCAAACAATCCTGTAACCGCTGCCGGCAGAACGCGTGCAATTAAAGCGACGCTTCCCAAGACACTGAATGAGGCTGAAATTGTTCGCCTCCTGCAAGCACCAGGCAGGACGACTGTCAAGGGTCTGCGTGATGCGGCAATCTTGGATGTCATGTATTGCTGTGGCTTGCGTGTCTCGGAGTGTGCTGAGCTCCGATGGCATTCAGTGGACATGTCTGGTGGTTGGCTTCGGATTCTGGGCAAGGGTGACAAGGAGCGGATGGTCCCGGTTGCATCTACATCGCTTGCACTTTTAGACCAGCTCAGAAACACAGCGACGCTGCCATTATTGCGAACGTCCAATGTCTTCGGTCTAACTCGGTCACAAATATGGAGGCTGGTAAAGCGCTATAGCGTGGCAGCAGATCTCCCTAGGCATCCCAGTCCACACTGGCTTCGCCACAGCTTTGCGACACACTTACTCAATGGTGGCGCTGACATCCGGGTAATACAAGAGCTGCTCGGTCATGCCCGCATCACCACAACACAGGTCTATACACATGTTGCGCTGGACCGTCTGCGGAGTGTTTATAAGATGACGCATCCGAGAGCGTAGCAATGACAAAAAAGCCCGCCCTTGCGTTAGCAGGGGCGGGCTGGATGTGTGCGTAAAGGGTTACTTCTTTACATTTACCGCAGGTGGGTTGAGCGTAATCGTTGCCTTCTGGACCAAGCCCTGCAGCCACTGCTGCATACCAGAGCCGGTTGTCGTCAGCTTCTTTATTTCATCTGCCTTAAACTTAGCCTTTTCAGCAGCAGTTGCTTCCTTTCCACGCTTGACTAGTTTGAGGACATGGAAACCATACTGTGTCTTGACCAATGGGCTGATTTCGCCTTCTTTAGCGAGGTTGAATGCAGCGGTCTCAAACTCAGGGACCATCATTCCAGTTCGGCCGAACCACGGAAGCGCACCACCTTCAGCACCAGAAGCTTTGTCATCAGAGAACTTCTTGGCAGCATCTTCGAAGGTCATTTTTCCAGCCTTGACGTCCGCGATGATGCCTTCGAGGCGTGCCCGCTGCTCATCTTCCTTCTTCTTCTGATCTGCTGGGGACAATGGCTTACCATCTGGACCCGGTTGATTCATCGTCAGGAGGAGAATATGCTCAACCTTTACCTGGGCCTCAAGCGTTGGAACTTGCTTTTCAACTTGCTTGGCATAAGCCTTCTGGGACAAAATTTGTAAGCGAACGCCCCACTCAACTTCAGCCTCGGTCAGTCCATAGCGTGACGTGATTTCAGTGAATGTCTGTGGGCTTCCTGTCTGGGATGCCATATTTGCGACGATGCGCTGCTTCTCGGTCTTAACCTTCTCAGCGATATCCTTAGGATCGATGGTGGCTCCTGCCTTGCGGGCTTCTTCCTCGATAATGGCGTACTGAATCAGCTTTTGCACGGTGTCACGAGCGCCAGTTCGGTTGATGAGGTCAACTAGCTCCTGTGTCGTGATATCCCGGTTGTTTACCCTAGCTACTATCGTTGCTGGAAGCACGACTTTCTTTGGAGCGACAACTGTGGGTTTCACAGGAGGCTTTGCGGCAGGTTTCGTTACTGGCGTCTGAGCACCAGATACTGATCCTAATACTCCTACGAGTGCTAGGGTGCTAAAGATGGACAAATTCTTCATGTCTAATAACCTATACGTCATAAAACAAGTTCAGCGCACTATATTAGTGCGCTGAACTTACCGTCAACTACTCTGCATCGACATCAACAGAAAGATCGGCAATGGCCACAAGGGTGTCGTCTACAACAACATCCCCCATCAGGTCACTTAGATTAATGTCTCCACCAAGTGCTGCTGCAGCGTCATCAATGGACAGGATTTCTTTCCTTGGTGTGCCACCATCGACATCTGGAATCTCAGGGATATCCAGAACACCGATTGCTCGGCCATCTTCCGTGACCACTTCAATGGCTCGGTAGGTCGGCAAACCGGTTCCCGCTGGGATAAGGCGTCCAATGATGACGTTTTCCTTGAGTCCAACCAGGTGGTCGCGCTTTCCACGTACTGCAGCTTCCGTCAATACACGCGTGGTCTTCTGGAAGCTGGCCGCTGAGAGGAAGGATTCCGTGTTCAGCGATGCATCCGTAATACCCATGAGCACCGGAGCGGCGATAGCGCGCTGACCCGGAACCGACATGTCATCCTCAGTATGTATATCGTGGTCACGAACCACAATACGTCCTTGGCTTTCGAGCATAATGTTCAGCTCTTCACGACGCTTGTTAGCATCGGTGAGCATCAACTTGTCGACAATCTGTCCTGGCAGGAACTCGGTAGCTCCAGCCTTGACAACCTTTTGCTTACGGGACATCTGGCGGACGATGACTTCAATGTGCTTGTCATTGATGTCCACACCCTGCTGCTTGTAGACCGTTTGGACTTCACGAACGAGGTATTCCATTAGGCCATCCGCGCCATTGAGTTCAAGAACACGATGGGGATCCATCGGCCCATGGGTCAATGGTGCACCGCGCTCGAGGCGCTGACCTTCCTTGATAAGAAGCTCGCCACGGTGCGGTACGAGTGTTTCCTTGCGAACAAGGACACGCTCAACACCAGCGGCAGCGACCTTACGTGCCAGTGGCTCTGTGACTTGCTGTCCTGCAACAACAATTGCATCGCCAGTTTCAGGATGCAAAACATCCACGACCGACCACTCACCCTGAACCTGCTTTGGATCGAACAGATCAGAGTTTGCACGCTTGACCTGCTTCTCGTGGTGAACGATCACCTTACGGAGACCACCACTCGAGTCAATCTTGTCAACGATTCCGGAGAACTCAGTAACGATAGCCTTACCCTTTGGCTGGCGGGCTTCGAAGAGCTCGACAACACGGAGGAGACCACCAACCTGCTCTTCAGCAACCTTGAGGAGCTGTTGCACCTGGCGTTGCTTTTCACGCTGCTTTCCTTCGCCATCTCCACCAAGCGAAATCTGACCCTTTTCCTGATCTTCGAAGAGGACCTGGAGGTTCTGGTTTCGCTGGCGGCGGACGTTAGCCACACCGGTCAACTGGTTAGCCGTTGCAACGCCTCCGGTGTGGAAGGTACGCATCGTTAGCTGCGTTCCAGGCTCACCGATTGACTGTGCTGCGATGATTCCGACTGCAACGCCGATTTCAACGAGCTTTCGAGTCGCGAGGTCCTCGCCATAACACTTGGCGCAGACGCCTTGACGACTCTCACATGTGAGGACTGAGCGGAGCTCAACCTTCTCAACTCCAGTAGCTTCAACACGCTTGGCGATAACTTCAGAGAAGATGCTTCCCGAAGCAATCAGCAGCTCACCGGTCTTAGGATTGGTGATGTCATGCAGCGATGTACGTCCACGGAGGCGCTCATGAAGCGGCTCAATGTCGGTAAATGCCTTGACAGTCACCCCCTTTATTGTCTTACAGTCGAGCTCACGGATAATCACATCCTGTGCGACATCCACGAGGCGCCGTGTGAGGTAACCAGCATCCGCTGTTCGAAGTGCGGTATCTGCCAGACCCTTACGTGCACCGTGGGTAGTTACAAAGTATTCGAGTACCGAGAGGCCTTCGTGGAAGTTGGACTTCACTGGAAGGTTTTCAATGATGTTTCCAAACGGGTCAGCCATCAGACCACGCATACCAGACAGCTGCGAGACCTGTTTAATGGAACCACGGGCTCCGGATGTCGTAACAATCGATACCGGATTGAAGCGGTCGATGTGCTTGACGATCTCGTTTCCGATTTCAGCGGTTGCATCCGTCCAAAGCTTAAGCACACGCTGCTTTCGCTCTGCAGGAGACAGCATTCCCTGGCGGTACTGCTTGTTAGCCTTGTCGACATCACGTTCCGTCTTGTCAAGAATTTCCTTACGGGATTCTGGCGACTGCATGTCTGTCATCGCGAAGGTAATACCTGCACGTGTAGCCCACTTGAAGCCGATTTCCTTGAGGTCATCGAGGAACTTGACCGTACGCTCAGCACCATAGCCCATGTGGACAGCGGCAATCAGGCGTGTGATCTGCTTCTTGTCCATCGCCACGTTCACCCAAAGGGAATCTGGGACAATCTCGTTGAAGATCACGCGACCAACCGTTGTTGTGAACAATGGCATGCCTGGACCCTTGCGGTATAGAACATACTCGTTGAGGTCAACTTTATTGTTGTCGTACGCATACATCGCATCCCCCGGAGATCCGAAGATCAACGACGAGCCATAGCGCAGCGTTCCCTCACCTAACTTGATCAGTTTCTTGGCATCATCAAGCGTAACCAGACGATCCTTACCAACAATCAGCTTAGGTTCCTTGGTCTTGCCCCTTGCATCTGGCTGGTACGTTTCGAAGATGTCATCGATCACTACCTTGCCAATAGCCTGCTTAGCTTCGGAATACGGGACTGAATCCCACTTGTCCATCGTGACGAAGAACGCACCAAGAACAATGTCCTGTTGCGGCGAAACGATTGGGGAACCATCCGCTGGGGAGAACAAGTTATGGCTTGCAAGCATCAATACACGGGCTTCGGCCTGTGCATGGGAGCTCAACGGGATGTGAACAGCCATCTGGTCGCCATCGAAGTCCGCATTGAATGCCTTACAAACCAGTGGGTGGAGCTGAATAGCCTTGCCATCCACGAGCTTAGGCTCGAATGCCTGAATTCCAAGGCGGTGCAGGGTTGGTGCACGGTTGAGCATCACTGGATGCTCCTTAACCACCTTTTCGAGTGCATCCCAGACCTCTGGTCGCATCCGCTCAATCATCCGTTTGGCAGTCTTGATGTTGCTTGTCGAGCCATTGTCGACCAGCGTCTTCATGACGAATGGCTTGAAGAGTTCAAGTGCCATTTCCTTTGGCAAGCCACACTCGTGCAGCTTGAGTTCGGGTCCAACAACAATAACCGAACGTCCCGAGTAGTCAACACGCTTTCCAAGCAGGTTCTTGCGGAACCGGCCTTCCTTGCCCTTGAGCATGTCAGAAAGCGACTTTAGTGCACGACCGTTGGAGCCCGTTACTGGGCGCTGACGACGTCCGTTGTCGATGAGGGCATCGACAGCTTCTTGCAGCAGGCGCTTCTCATGGTTGACAATCGACTCTGGTGCCCGGATTTCCTGAATCTTCTTCAGGCGGTTGTTACGGTTGATGATACGGCGGTACAGGTCATTAAGGTCAGACGTCGCAAAACGTCCACCATCCAGCTGGACCATAGGACGCAGCTCAGGCGAGATGACCGGTACACAGTCGAGAATCATCCACTCAGGGCGGCTCTTCGAATCGATAAACGCAGTAAATACATCGAGGCGCTTGATTGCACGCACAATCTTAGGACCAGGCGCATCATCGGAGCGTGCAGCCTTACGCAGACGGGCTTGCTCCTGAAGTTCCTTAATGTCCTGGCGGATCTTACGCTGCTCTACATCGAGGTCAACTTCCAGAAGCAGCTTACGGATGGATGCACCACCTTGGCCTGCCTCAACAACCGTGTAAAGAGTTTCATCCACACGATTGGCGATGACATCCAGAAGGGTTTCAATCAACCGCCACTGGTCTTCATCGATGAGAGCCTTTTTGTCAATATTAGGTATTAGATCCAGCGCTTGGCGGAGCTCAGTGATGCGGTCTTCCGCATCCTTTGCTTCTTGCTCAACACGGTCGTGTACGCGCTTTTGGAGATGAATTATTTCTTCTTCGGTCAGCGGCTCACGGATTGGCTCTGCCTCTGGATCTTCGTAATCCTCGACAATGCGACCGTTGGCAATTTCCTCTGCGGACTCCTCACGGTACTCACGAATCGCAATATCGCGCTCTTCACGAATAGCTTCGGATTCCTCATCCACGGCACGGGTGAATTCATCCATACGTGCAGCGATGGTAGCCTTATCGACGCTTGTGACAATGTGGCTTTGGAAGTACAGAACTTTCTCAAGCGGACGTGGCGTCATGTCAAGGATGAGGGCTAGTGGGCTTGGAACACCCTTGAGGTACCAGATGTGGCACACAGGTGTTGAGAGCTCAATATGTCCCATCCGCTCGCGGCGAACCTTGCTCCGGGTGACTTCAACGCCACAACGGTCGCATACGACGCCTTTGAATTTATGCTTCTTATAGCGGCCACAGTGACATTCCCAGTCCTTGGTAGGACCAAAAATACGCTCACAGAAGAGGCCATCACGTTCCGGCTTATATGTCCGGTAGTTAATCGTCTCCGGCTTTTTGACTTCGCCATGTGACCATATGCGAATCTGTTCTGGGGATGCGATACCAATGCGAATCTTGTCGAATGTACTTGCGTCTGCCATTACGAATCCTTATCGCGAACCATCGGTCCGAAGGTTCGAACCTGCGGCCGCCACCGAAGTGACGGCCATATTTACATCGATGACCGGGCACTGCCTACTTAGGGCAGTGCGTCATACTCCTCACGCTGGCGAAGCTGCGACCTTCGACGCTGCGCTTCATCCTCGAGGTAGTCCTCATCCTTGTCACGAAGATCGATCTCATCACCCTTCGCATCTTCGACGGTCACCTTCAAACCAAGCGATTGAAGCTCATTAACGAGAATCTTGAAGGATTCAGGTACTCCAGGCTCAAGCATCGCATCTCCCTTGACAATCGACTCATAGGTCTTCACACGTCCAATGACGTCATCAGACTTGATGGTCAGAATCTCCTGCAAGGTATACGCGGCGCCGTAGGCCTCGAGCGCCCAAACTTCCATCTCACCAAAGCGCTGTCCACCGAATTGGGCCTTGCCACCAAGTGGTTGCTGGGTAACCAGCGAGTAAGGACCAGTGCTACGTGCGTGAATCTTGTCATCCACAAGGTGGGCAAGCTTTAGCATATAGATACGGCCAACGGTGATCGGCATCTTGAAATCATCACCGGTACGGCCATCACGCAGCTGGGACTTGCAGGTCTTGTCATAGAACCCGACGCGTGCCCAGACACGATCCCGGAGGGATTCCAGGAGACGGTCATATCCATAATTACGTGGAATCGTGTCACCCACCGGCGGACCGGCAAGAATCTCAGAGATACGGTCGAGTTCATTGGCATCCAGCTCAACGAATGCAGCACGAACCGTCGCAAGGAGGTCTTCGACATCGACATCGTCGTCGGAAAGCTCGACATCCACTTCCAGATCGCTCCGGAGGTAGGTATTTAGCATTTCACGGCGGCGGCGGCGGCCATAGCGCCCCATCTCACTCAGAATTTCGGCTTCCGTTGAACCTTCAAAGATTGGCTCCTTGAACTGGATTCCAAATTCCTTTGCCACCAGACCAAGGTGGGTTTCCATGATCTGACCGATATTCATACGTGAAGGCACACCCAGTGGGTTCAACACGATGTCAACCGGTGTTCCATCCGCGAGGAATGGCATATCGGCTTCAGGCAGAATCTTGGAAACAACACCCTTGTTTCCGTGACGTCCAGCCATTTTGTCGCCTTCCATGATCTTACGCTTTTGGGCAATGTAGATACGGACAAGCTTATTGACACCAGGTTGAAGACCATCGTCACCGGCCAGCTTTTGCAGACCTGTACGCGCTTCACACTTTGGACAGTCCTCGTTCTCAGGCTTCTTGGAGAAGTTGAACTCGGCATCACAGACGCGGCACCGGTACTTATGACGGCTGAATACCTTGATGTCGACAATCTTGCCCTTCTCACCGTGTGGAACACGGAGAGATACATCACGGGTGTCTTCAGCCTTCTTACCGAAGATCGCGATGATCAAGCGCTCTTCCGCCGTCAGCTCTCCCTGACCCTTAGGCGCTACTTTACCGATCAGAATGTCATCTGAGCGGACTTCAGCACCGATTCGGATGATTCCATCCTCATCGAGGTCCTTGAGGGCATCTTCGCCGACATTCGGGATGTCACGCGTCATTTCCTCAGGTCCGAGCTTGGTGTCACGGGCTTCGAGTTCATACTTCTCGATATGGATGGATGTGAAAACATCATCCTTTACGAGTCGCTGGCTAAGGAGAATAGCATCCTCGTAGTTGTAGCCATTCCATGGCATAAACGCAACGAGAACATTTTGCCCAAGGCTAAGCTCACCATTGTCGCAGCATGGGCCATCCGCAATCAGGTCACCCGTACGGAGCACCTGGCCAAGATCAACCTTTGGACGCTGCGAGATACAGGTTCCCTGGTTGGAGCGAACCATGTTCAGCAGGACGTAGCGGTCAAACTCGCCGCGTGGCGTCTTGAGGACAACTTCCTTGCTCGTAACACGATGCACAGTTCCGTTACGCTTTGCAAGAATAACAGCTCCAGAGTCAACGGCAGCCTTGCGCTCCATGCCAGTCTTGACAAGAGGCGCCGCTGGGCGAACCGTTGGTACTGCCTGACGTTGCATGTTCGCGCCCATCAAAGCACGGTTTGCGTCGTCGTTTTCCAAGAACGGAATCATCGCAGTCGCGACAGAAACCAGCTGCTGTGGAGAGACATCAACGAACTGCACTTCACCGGTCGAAACAACTGGGTAGTCACTATTGAAGCGGACCTGTACTGTTTTGGACTTGAATGTTCCATCCTCGTTAATGTCCGCCTCAAGCGGAGCACGGCCAATCTTGTAGTGGTGCTCATTGTCAGCAGGCAACCACTCGAGGTCACGGGTGACAAGGCCATTTATAACCTTGCGGTACGGCGTCTCGAGGAAGCCAAACTGGTCAACACGTGCTTGCACTGCCATCGAACCGATCAGACCAATGTTAGGTCCTTCAGGCGTTTCGATAGGACAGATACGGCCATAGTGGGAGTGGTGAACGTCACGGACCTCAAGCTTGGCCGACTGGCGGGAAAGACCGCCTGGTCCGAGGGAGGACAAACGTCGCTTGGATGTTATTTCAGCAAGCGGGTTGGTCTGGTCCATGAACTGGGAGAGCTGGGATGACCCGAAGAAGCTCTTGATGGCAGCGGACACCGGCTTGACCGAAAGGACAAGTGGCGGAAGCATGTCATCGGAGTCCATCGATGTCATACGCTCCTTGGCAACCTTCTCCATACGAAGGAAGCCCATTCGGAGCTGTGAGTAAAGCAGTTCACCAACGGAACGAACCCGCTTGTTCTCAAGGTGGTCGATGTCATCCGGGGTATAGCGTGAACGTGATTCATCCTGACCATCAGCACGTGCAGCAGCCTGCATCCCGATGAGGTAGTCAATGATCGCACAGATATCCGTACGGGTAATCCAGCGAACCTTGTGAGGAATCTGCAGTGTGGAGAGCTTCTTGTTCAGCTTGTGACGACCAACCTTGGCCATGTCGTACCGGCGAACATCGAAGAACATGCCGCGGAGCATGGTTCTTACAGATTCATCGGATGGCGGATCGCCTGGACGCAGCTTACGGTGAATGTCAAACATCGCGGACTTGGAATCCACAACGTTGGCTTCTTCGATATCAAGCGTTGCGTTCAAGTACTTAGGCACTGTCAACAGGGTCACGATGCCATCTGAGTTCTCAGCTTCAAGTGTCTCCAAAATGGTCTTGGCAACCGTTTTGTCAACCCGCTGATAAGGACTGGCAACGACTTTTCCCGCCGATGACACGAAGTCCTGCAGAGCATAGGTATCCACAATGGATGTAACGAAGAGCTCGCGTTCTTCATCCGTGCCACCACGCGGTGCTTGAAATTCAGTACGTGTTCCGAAGCGCTCCAGAATCTGCGTGTCAGTTTCGTACTGAGGATCCTTGAACATCACTTTGAGGCGATGATTACGCAGAAACTCTTCGCCACCGGCGAGTTCAACGAACTTTGCACGGTCCGCGGCGACAACAGAATAGCCAGCCTCAAAGATGACTTCGCCAGTTACATCGTCGACAACGTGCTCAGCAAGTGTCTTGCCAACTACCTCACGGTAGTCAATATTGAAGACACCGCTCAGCTCATCTTGGTTCAACAGGCGATCACGCACCAAGTCGTTCTGAAGACTTGGATCATTTAGCGCTCGAAGGAGAGTCGTGATGGCAAACTTCTTGTTCTGACCAATCCGGACCATCACAGCCTCGGATGTGTCTGTCTCGATCTCAACCCATGGACCCTCAGAAGGGATTAGGGTTGCTGAGAACTGCCAGTTCAGGGTGAGGTCAAGCTCATCACGGAAATAGATACCAGGAGACCGGGAAAGCTGAGACACAACGACGCGCTCGGCACCGTTGATAATAAACGTACCCTTTTCCGTCATCAGTGGAAGGTCGCCAAGGTAAACCTCGGATTCCTTAACTTCACCATGCGCCGTCGTCAAACGAACACGCACCTTGATCGGAGACTCAAATGTGACATCACGACTGCGACACTGCTCGAGCGTGTATTTGGGCTCCCCAAGGGTGAAGTCAATCAGCTCAATGGTGATGGTGCCCGTGTGGTCATGAATCGGAGAGAACGATAGGAACAGTTCGTGCAATCCCTCCTCAAGAAACCAACGAAACGAATCCAATTGAAGTTGAATGAGGTTGGGAATGCCGGCCGCATGCTGCGCGCGCTTTGCCGAATGCTGAATCTCCATACCAGTTTGAACCCCTCCCAGGTCGGGCACATTTATCATCTGACGATGCAGTTGATTGACGTGCGACACCAAGTTGTGCTAGGTTATCGCAAACCAATCCCCACACCAACGACTACAAATGTTTCCCGCGTCACGCTACTGTCAAAAGTCACAGGAATACCCGCAATGACACAGTGTGGCACGAATCCTCAAAATACCATCACCAGCACAAACAGTCAAGGATAATCTGGTCCAGTTAAGGGTATTGAGTTGCCAAGTGAAATGTACGCGTGTATACTCGCGCACCATGCGTTCCAAATAACGCACTGGTATACGCAGTAGCACATACGTTTGGTGGAGCAATCATGGCAGATTTCGTGTTAACGCCGAGTGGCAAACAAAAAATAGTACTTGAGCTGGAACAGTTGAAGGCCGTCGAGATGCCGGCACTCTCAGAGCGTATCCGGCAGGCACGTGACCTCGGTGACTTGTCTGAGAATTTTGACTATCAGGACTCCAAACGTCAGCAGGGGTTTATCCAAGGTCGCATTGCAGACTTGCAAGCTATGCTCGAAAGATCCATTGTTGTGGAGGATGATCATCATGCCCCTGGGACAATCGGGCTGGGTGCAAAAGTAACTCTTCGTGACACAGATGATGAAACGGAAGAGTCGTACACCCTCGTTGGTGACTATGAGGCAGACCCTGACAATCAGCAAATCAGTGTGGCTTCTCCTCTGGGCAAACAACTGAATGGTCACCGTGCTGGGGATTCTGTCGCGGTCACCGTGAACGGGTTCACAACACACTACTTCATCGTCACCGTCAGCTGACAGACGTGAATGCCGCATCAGCGGCGGATGTCCAACGCACATTCGCCGCTGTTGATCTGGTCGCACTCCGGAAGAACGCCCGCCTGCTCGCAGAGCGCTTCGGTGCTGTGTGTGCCGTTGTTAAAGCGGATGCCTATGGTCACGGACTCGTCCCCTGCGCACGTGCGGCTGTCGCCGGTGGAGTCGCGGCCATTGCGGTTGCGACCCCGGCAGAAGGACAGCTCCTCCGCGCCTGCGGACTCCACACCCCGATTCATGTCCTCTCGCCCGCCGAGCCCCTCTCTGCACGCCTGTGCGTAAACCAACGCCTAACCCCACACATCTCGAGCACAGGGTTTCTACACGCATACATCGATGCTGGCGGTAGCCCGCGCGACTGCTTTCTGATGCTCGATACTGGTATGGGACGTGAGGGCTTACTCTGCGCCGATGCAATCGAGGCATGCCGAAACCTAAACCTGACGGTTTGCTTTGGCGGACTCTCGACACACTTAGCATCGGCAGATGCGGCTGATAACACATCGATGCAGCGGCAATACTCCACGCTTCTGGATGACATCCATGAGCTGACGCAGTGTCACTTAATCGATGACGAGACAGAAATATCTGTCAACAACTCGGCGGGGATGCTCTGGGACACAACTCTTTCTAAGTTAGCCAACCCTATCCTCCATCGGCCAGGCGCACTCCTTTATGGCATCGCTCCAAATCCAACTGTAGCTTGTCCCACAACACCCGTTCTCAGCTGGCGGGCACGTATTCATCTCATCAAGCAGCTCCCGGCAGGGCATGCTGTTGGCTACGGCGCAACATTTGTGACAAAAAGGGAATCCCGGATGGCAACGGTTGGCGTTGGCTACGCGGATGGCTATCCTCGGCATATCGCGTCAGAAGCACACATACTACTCCGCGGACAGCAGGCGAAGATTTGCGGCGTCGTCTCGATGGACCAGCTTCAGGTGGATGTTACCGATATCCCGGATGCTACTGAAGGTGACTGGGTGACGCTTATTGGCAGTGAAGGCACTGCCGCGATTACGGTGGCGATGCTGGCTACGTGGGCGGATGTTCCCGTGCAATGGCCGACAACAGGGCTCTCACCACGGGTTCCAAGGCGCTATTCGGGGCTTGAGTGACGTTCGCATCCGGATGTGATATAAGACCATATCTTGTATCCTCACAGACCTACTGTGCTATATCTTGAGAGACATCCGTGTCGAAGAACCGATGTCTTGCAGTTAGTTTTGTGTCTGGCTGATTCTGCCCCTGTGCGCGTTGCGCCGGGGGTTTTGTTTTTAATTCCTATTTCACTTTCTGAGGTCGTTGGATAAATGGGACGCGAAGTTCTTGTACTTAACTGTGACTATGAACCACTGAATGTGTGTAACATGCGCAGGGCTGTCATTCTGGTTTACAAGGGCAAGGCGGATATCTTGCATACGGCAGCAGATGAAGAGTTGCCTGATGCCCTGTATGCACCATCCCAGGCCGAAGGACCTCCATCCGTCGTAAAACTGCGCTCACAGATTCGCCGCCCGATGCCCGAGCTCAAAGTCAGCCGTCGCAGTGTCTTTGCACGCGACAACTACACGTGCCAGTATTGCGGCGTCCATGGAAAGGATATGACAATCGACCACGTCCGTCCACGCCGCCACGGTGGTGACATGTCCTGGGAAAACCTCGTAACGTGTTGCAAGCGCTGCAATACACGAAAAGCAGATAAGTTTCTGGAAAAATCCGGGATGCGTCTGATCCGGGCGCCAAAGCGCCCTCGCTACACACCGTACATCGGGATTACACAATATGTGGCTAGCTCGAAAAACCAGCTGTGGCGGAACTACCTCCCCGCGTGCCTTGACCTGATGGGAGCGGAACAGAGTAAGATACTGGCTTGATGCCGCTTGCGATTGACCCGACATTGGATGCGTTCAGCATTCATCTAGCGGACCTACGTCAGCTATCTCCACACACCGTTAGGGCATATCGGGCCGATATCAGAGCATTTGTAAGCTACTTAATGCATTCGCAGCAGTCTTCCGTGCTAAAAGTAGATGCAGCAACGGCTCGCTCATGGATTGGTCACATGACGAAGGTGGATGGCCTGGCGAAAACATCCATTGCGCGCCGAGTCGCAACCTTGCGGACATTCTTCACGTGGGCTATTCAATCCGGGCTGGCTGAGAGCAACCCATTCTCCGATGTTGATATCCCTAAGCGTGGAAAGTCCTTGCCGAAGGCTTTGGATGCATCGGATATTGGGGCTCTCATGGATTTTAAGTGTGATGATTCCCCAGCTGGACTTCGTGACAAAGCCATTGTGGAGTGCCTCTACGCCAGTGGCATCCGGGCAGGCGAGCTCATTGGTCTTGATTTGGAAGATGTTTTCCGCACGGGTACCGATGAAGGCGCGCTGCGGATTCGGCACGCCAAGGGTGGTCAGGAGCGCTACGCACTCCTCGGCAGTCATGCTCTTAGAGCTTTGGAAATGTATATCCAGGATAGCCGTGGAACGTTGCTGGCAGCGGCTCGAAGTGCCACCACAGATGCACTTTTCCTAAATCGCTTTGGTGGCCGCCTGTCGGACAGAGCCATCCGGAGATTGTTTGACAAGCTAGCGAAATCCGGGAAGGTGGGCGTGAAGCCAACGCCACACATGATGCGCCACTCATTTGCGAGTCACCTTCTGGAAAATGGCGCCGATATTCGTGTCGTACAAGAACTGCTTGGACATAAAGACTTGTCCAGCACACAGATTTATACCCGTATCCGGCCAAAACAGCTCAAAGATGCCCACGCGGCCCATTTTGATGGCAAGTAGGCTGATTTCCCAAACCATGTCTTCCTGAAGCCTTGAATTGTTTCCATGAAGTGGCGGTGGATGAGATTCAAGCGGGCGATTTTGAATGTCAATGGGCAGCGTTTGTTAAATTTCAAAAGTCCTTCCCCGTGCGAGTTGCTTACATCAGGACATTCTTGGCGATTTATTCATATCTCCATCCAAATGATTTCAGGGAACTCCGGATTGCGTCGGTAATTCGGCGCTGCGTTTTCACATAGCGTTCTCTGGACCGATCAAAAACCATTGCCAATCCCTACTCCCAATAGGCGTTGTGCACCCTAGAAATTTATTGCATGCGTTTTGCGGTAAACTTGCTATTAAGAGTCCACTCTTATGAGTAAGGCTCAACTCTGGAGGATTTACTATGAACAAGATGATGTTGGCTGTCGCAGTTACAGCCGCTTTCGCAGCAGTTGCAATGGCGCAAACCAAGGCACAGACCACATGTCCAGTCATGGGTGAAGCGCTTGGCAAGCATCCTATCGCTGTCAAGTACAGTGGTACGAACAAGGCATATGCAGGCAAGTCCGTCAAGGTCTGCTGCCAGGGCTGTGTCGAGGGTGTCAAGAAGGATCAAGACAAGATCTTCAAGAAAGTCACCGGTAAGTAATTGTGCATGCCGCGCCTTCAGTGATGTAAAAACTCCCTGAAGGCGCGGTAAACTTTCCCGGTTTGCCGCGTCCAAGCGGCGATACTCGAGGAAGCGCACAAACAATGGAACGCACATACATTATGGTTAAGCCCGACGGTGTTGCCCGTCGGCTCTCCGGCGAAATCATCCGCCGCTTTGAAAACCGCGGCCTGCGGTTAGTTGCTCTCAAGCTGGTCGTCCCGACCCGTGAGACCGCAGAAGCACACTACGCTGTGCACTCTGACAAGCCATTTTTTGGTGAGCTCGTTGACTTTGTCACCAGCGGCCCTGTAGTTGCCATGGTGTGGGAAGGCAATGATGCTATCGCTCTTTGCCGCCAGATGATTGGCGCTACAAAGCCGACAAATGCCACTCCAGGAACCATTCGTGGTGACTACACCTGTGACATGATGAGCAATCTTATCCACGGTTCAGATGCTCCTGAAACTGCTGCAGAGGAAATGGCTCTCTGGTTCTCCGAAGGTGAGCTCCTGGCCTAACTGATGCGACTAGATGCGTTTAATTACATCCTCCCGGATGACCGCATCGCGCAGACACCGCTTGAGCCGCGCGACTCCGCGCGGCTTTTGCATGTCAACCCGCGCAGTGGCTCCCACTCCCACATCATCTTTCAGCAGATAACAGACCTCCTGAAACCGGGAGACCTTTTGGTCATCAATGAAACCCGTGTGAGTGCTGTACGCCTTGTCGGGGAAGGCCCCGGTGGCGGGTACCGTGAAGCACTGCTTCTTGGCCCTCACCTCCCCGGTGGGGCAGCCGCCTACGAAGCCCTCGTACGCCCAGGAAAGGCTGCGCGCCCCGGAGACACCCTCCACTTCGCGGATACCAACCTCACCTGCACCGTCGGCGATATCCTCACAGAAGGTATCCGCGTCCTCCAGTTTCATGGCGACCCCGATACAACACGCCAAACACTCGAAACACAGGGGCGCATTCCTCTGCCACCCTACATTCACGAACATCTCGATGACCGTGAGCGCTACCAAACGGTCTACAACCGGGTCCCCGGGAGCGCCGCAGCCCCTACTGCAGGATTGCACTTCACTGCAGAGCTTCTTGCTACCCTCGCCGCAAATGGCATCGAAACCGCACGCGTACTCCTGTCCGTTGGTCTCGGGACCTTTCGGCCCATAAAGTGCACGGATGACATCACCAGACACCCGATGCACGCCGAATACATCCATGTGACTCAGGAAACCGCAGACAAAGTCAATGCGTGCACCGGACGCGTGATTGCTATCGGCACCACCAGCCTGCGCGCGCTTGAAACGGCGGCACGGAATGCCCCGGATGGCGTCCGAGTTGCCCCTTTCGATGGCGACACAAACATCTTCATCTACCCCGGGCAGAAAATTCAAAGCGTGGATGGACTCCTCACAAACTTCCACCAGCCTGGCTCAACCCTGCTGCTGCTGGTCGCGACACTTCTCGGTATCGATGGCCTGCATTCCGCCTACGAAGCCGCCCTCGCAAATGATTATCGGTTTCTCAGTTTTGGGGATGCAATGCTGATTCTGCCTGATGCGGCGTGATGGCGTAGAATCATCCGGAGACACGGGTACCTAAAACATGCCGGCAATGGATGCATATCAAGACTTTCTGAAGGCACGTGGTGTCACCACGGTCACGCCTCGGGAGACTACAGCACGGGGACGCTATGTCATCGTGGATGGCGTCACAATGCCCATCGAGGAAGCACAGCGCGTTGTCCAAGCAAAGATGGATAACCCTTCGGTGGTTGCGCCTAACGCAAAGATAAAGCTAACACAGCAAGCAACCAGCGGCTCCGTGGTACAACCGGCTATCACGGCATCGGCACTTATCGATGCCATTGCGGGTGGAAAAATCCGCCAAGGAGTTCTCGAACTTGAAGCGGATAGTGCATCTATTCCAGCTGAAATCCCCGAAACATACGAGGATGTCCTCCGCCTTTGGCAGGCAGTCCCCCGGCATATTCAGATTCTGGTACACCAGATGAATGGCCGGCTTGTGGATGTTGCTCCAACGACAGACCCGACGCGAGACCAAACCATCCTTAAAATATTGGACAATGAGATTTCATTAGATGAAGCTGCGCAGCTACTGGATGTCTGTGATGCAACGGTTCGGCGGATGACAAAGGCCGGGACACTGGTCCACCGGAGGACCATCGGGAAGCATCGTCGCTTCCGCGTCTCGGATGTGATGCGGGTTTTTGAAACCCGTCTTGGAAAAAGTGGGGGGCAGGACGATCTCACGTAACGCGATACAGCAGCTGTGGTGCGATGGTGCTCGCAGGTCGGAACACCTTATAGTTTGTAAAAGCTTGTGGCAACAACTTATTGGTCGCCACGCATTTCCGGATACATGGGTTGGGGTTGTGATGATTCCAACATCCGTGGGCGTCCATACCGTTGGGATGCGTTTTCCAATGACAGGTGTCTGGCTCTCAGCATCGCATACAAGCCTTGGATCTCTGCCCCTACTCCCCAATAAAGTCTATTTGGCTCCGCCCGGAACGATTGGGATTCTGGAAACATCCGGGGATGTGCTTGACAATCTTCCAAAGGGTGCACAGCTAGCGATAAAGGATGCCCGTTGAGAATCGCACTACTGACGGAGAGCTGGTACCCGGTTGTCAATGGCGTGACGGCGAGTGTGCGAACGCTTGCGGATGAGCTAATGGCCGGTGGGGATGAAGTCATCATTGTCTGTCCAGATATGCCTGGTGCTGACCTCGACCCGCTCTACGTTCAGCGCGTCCCAAGCTGGGTCAGCCCATGGAACACACGAAACCCTTTTGCGTACCCTCCATATGGGCCGCTTTCACATCGGCTAGATAACATCGATGTTGACATCGTCCACTCCCACCACCCATTCGGGCTGGGCCTCTACGGCCACAGGCTTGCGCGGCGCTTGGGTGTGCCGCATGTCTCCACGTTTCACACGCTGTACTTTTCGTACATCCACTACTCACCCTTCCCACCCCCAGTTAGCCGCTGGTGGCTGCGGACTGTGCTGAGTCAGTTCTACAGTGGCTGTGCTCTTTTGACAGTGCCCAGCAAGGATACGGAACACCAGCTCCGCACAGAAATGCAGATGCCATGCCCGATGGAAGTGCATCCGACAGGCGTCTCGCTGCCAGGAGTGGTGGATGCAGAGCGCGCGGCAGCACTACGTACCCTAATGGGCATCTCGCTAGATGACCGTGTAGTGCTGTACGTGGGCAGGATTGCCTGGGAAAAGAACTGCCGGTTGTTACTGGAGAGCTTTGCCCGCTTGCCGGAGAACTGTCATTTGGTGATGGTTGGTGGCGGCCCAGATGGCGACTCTCAGGCAGAGTACGCTGCGGAGCTCGGGATGGACAGGCGGACGCATTTTGTGGGACCGGTTTCGCGGGAGCGTTTGGTGGATTACTACGGGATGGCAGATCTATTTGCATTTCCCAGCTACACAGAAACACAGGGGCTGGTCCTTGGTGAAGCGCAGTCCTGTGGCCTGCCGTGCGTAGCGGTAACAGGTGGTGGAGCTGCCGAGTTTGTCCGAAATAATATTGATGCTCTGGTGGTTCCTCCAGAGCTTGATGCCTTTGCTGGAGCCTTGTTGCGGCTTGTGGCGGATGATGGTTTACGCAACCAGATGTCTGCTGAAGCACTGGCATCCCCAGTCCGTCCGAGCGTCGCAGAAATGGTGTCCCATATACGTCAGATGTATGTGCGGTTGATCGAAGC
>Ga0114971_10000578_pt1 | contig 24022 bp, 15 predicted proteins | sample M_140625_MF_Meta_FD_87320 | JGI IMG/M metagenome (GOLD analysis project Ga0114971, IMG submission 87320) | Freshwater microbial communities from Lake Montjoie, Canada to study carbon cycling - M_140625_MF_MetaG | ecosystem: Environmental > Aquatic > Freshwater > Lake | place: Lake Montjoie...
AAGCATATAGGTTCCATACTTTGTTTGGATCGTCAACAGAGAGGCGGTCGTTTGACTTAGAAAAGACAATCCGGTTGCCTGCAGGGTTGACGACTGGAAACTGATGGTCAGCACTTGCTTCAGCAGTCAGTGCAACCGGTACGGTCGAACCCGGCTGTGATGGGTTGTTAACCGAACCAGCGGTGAGTCGGAAGATTTGATGTACTCCGGATGTTGCACTGCCGCCAGCAAAGTAGATGTATTGTTCATCTTCCGTCACAAATGGGGTGCGTTGATCGATGGCTGGCGTTGGATATGCATCTACGACCTGCTCGGCGACATTGGCACCGTTTGGACCACCGATTTGACGGCGTGTCTTGCCAGCTTGGTCTGATGGCACTTCCAATCGACGTTTAGTAACGCCCGATGGGAGGAAGCGAGCATCGCCCAACCCCGGAAACTTTGTCTGTGGCACAGCAAACGCACCCGTCGACTTTTGAGTACGCTGCGCACTCGCATGTGTCGACAGTGCGACCACTGCGGCCACGAAGGCCGATATCGCGGCACCTTGCCGCGGTGTTCGTTCGAACTTCAACGTGGGGTCAACCTCCTCGATCTGCATTCCACCCAGTAATCCAACAACGACGATAAGCAACCAGTTTATATTCTGACCAAAAGTTACCGACGCCTGTAGGGCTCCCTACTAAAGGCACAATGCATCTCACATCCTGTTCCATACAACCTGCGTCACTGACTTTGTGTGTTCGGCTATACGGATGCCAATGCACACGGACAATAGTCCAGCGTACGGGCGATTATACGGGTCAGCGTTTGAGGGTGTCAAGCAATATTGCGGTGGGCTTAGAGACAATGTGCGTTAAGAAATTCTTGTCTACGCATCTGGGGCCTTCATACTCACTAGATATCTCAATGACTATCGATGATGAGTGGGCCAAATTCGTGCATCCGTGTTCAGAAACAATCTATATAACGCGCTGTGCACAATCAACTACGCGTTGAAAGCAGAATCTTGTCATTCTCATTTGAGCTGGTGGTTAGGTTACACATACCTCGAGCCTGAAGATATGGAGTGCACCGCCTAGCGACGTTAGTGCCCACGTTCGATGAACTGATAGACACGCCTGAAGATTGTGTCGAACTGATGTGACAATGCAGCTTCCTGATCACCATCGAAGTCTGTCTTCACAATGTCACGAAACGGACGCTCAGGCTCACCTATACGATAGGTCGCTATAAATGGAGGAAGCTGTAATGTCGCGCCAGACTTCTCATCTGTTACTGTGACAAGCGCCTCAAACCAATGCTTTCTTGCCAGGGCGGTCGGATCCTGTGCAACGGCAACTATATGTGTGGTTGATGTGTCAACTGTGGTGTACCGGCGTCGCGTCACGTTCATAATGCTGTAATTCTAGCATGCAACGTGAGATGCAGGCAATTTGGATACATTGACACTTGATGTGCTTCGGATTTATAATCAAGGAAATGAAAACCGTCTGTGTGGCCGCGTTAATAGCGCTGACATCATCTTCTGTATTAGCGCAGCAAGGTCAAAGTGGCATGCGCATCCGCCTTGGTGTAATGCAGCCTTCCTCTGCCGCATCTAAGGCCGTTGCTCAACAGCACCCGGGAGTGATGGTTGACTTCTTGAGTAGTAAATCAGCAGATGGTTCCACGCTGACGGTTGGCTACTTTCAGGGTGGTTCTGGTACGAACATGGTGAGGACGGTCCCTTTGATGTTTTCAAAGATGACCGAATCAACATCTAAGGTTAGTGGTCTTGGCGGGTTGTATACTGGCACAGGATTAGGTGCCTATTTGCTTGACACACCTGGGTCAAGCATGAAAACACTGTGGGGCGGGTATGCGATGGTTGGATTGAAGCTGCCGGGTGGCATCTTTGCCGAGACGCAGTACCACTACACGAACCGGTCCGTAAATGGGTACTCGCCAAATGGTGTGGCGCTCATGATTGGTCGGAAGTTTTAACACACTTCCCGCGACCAACGCGGGTCATGGTTCTATAGGAGAATGGACTCTATGAAGCATTTGTTGATTGCTGCAGGACTCGTTGGAGCCGTCGCTTTGACGACCACTGCAAACGCACAGGTCTCTGATTTGGCTCAAAAAGTCGGATCCTCATCGTTGAAAATTGGTTCCTACAATCCTGACAAACCCGTTGTCCGCAATGGAGCCGGCAAAAACATTTTCAACTTTGAATACGAAACGACGATTCAAAGTGTTCCAGAGCGTCATGAAATCAGCACACTCAGTGTTGGAATGATTGAGCGAGGTGATATGCGGATGATCCCGATCACTCTCAGCCAAATTACACGCGACAACAAGCGGACATCTGGTTATGATTGGTTTAGTGGCTACGGTGTTGGACTTTATGCCATTAGGATCGCCAATGCCAACACAACAGGCAATACAAAAGTGATGCCGGGGATGCATGTGATGCTTGGTCTGAATTTGACAAGCCGTTCATTCGTTGAAGCGCGTTATCACTTTGCAGGGCACTACGAAACCATCAACCCTTCTGGATTGAACATCTCGTACGGTATCCGCTTCTAATCCGATCCTTCCACTGCACATAAACCTCTCACTGTAACAAGTGAGGGGTTTTTCTTATGCATCCCAGACAGTTTGTTAGCCATTATGGGCAGCAATATTCAACCTTATTCTACGTCTGACGTGTAGAACTAGATCATCTATTGGACGTAACCCACCGTTGTGTAACATTGATACCAATGTGAATAGCGTCAGCGAGACGGGACCACTGTCGTTACATAAGAAGAGACAGAGCGCGATTAGGGATACTTGGTCCGGTTTCCAGCCTGCATTTATAAGACGCAAGCTCCACCATAGGAGACTTAAGAGGGCGCTGCACCCCCAAGCAGAAGTTGCCATCAGGCGCAAATGCGCAGCAAATTTGCTCGTGATGATTTCTACAAATCCGATGCCCTTGCTCCCAACGAGGCGTCCAAGATGGGACTGCATCGATTCCGGTGCGAGGAACGCGTCCCAAACGATGACACTCGCAACAAGAAAGGTCAGTGGGACCACCCATTTAGCCGCTTGCTTTCCGTATCGGATCAACAAGAACGCGCTTACGGCGATCAACAGTGCCAGCATGTCGCCTCCGTTGGCGCCCAGCCCAGGATGACCGACCAGCAGAGAGACAGTGATCACAAACGCAATGACCCAGATCAGCTTTTTGGGAAACAGACAAGCAAGTGCCCCAATGAGCAACGCTGACAGTTCGTTTCCAAGCCCGTAGTAGCGAGCACCAACAACTGGATTCGCTCCGAGACCGGCAAATGTGCCTAAGTAGCCACCTGAAATAACATCGGCGAGCAGACATGTGAAAAGAATAATGGATACCTGCCCCAAGACATGAAGTTTTGCCATCAGGAAAAGTGTAAGGACAATGCTAGCGGCAAAAATCAAGCCAATAATGCCAATCATTGGTTGGATTGCGTTCATCAGTATCGATACAGCAGCCGTGAAAATCACGGATGTGACTCCAGCTATAACGATACGAGCGGGAATGAGATTGCCGAACATCGCGAGTGCAATGCCTATCAACGAACCGTACTTGAGGACTGTCTGCAACGAAGCCCAGTTATCTGATGCTGTCAGATCAACGAACACCTGACTTGCGGTCCGTTTTTCAATACTTTCAATGACGTGGACCTGAGAGCGTTTCTTTGTGATGGGACCAAGGATGACTGCTTCGATGTCATCTGATGCAAGCAGGTGGTCATGGCGGGTACTTGTGGAAGTCAAACTGACTGGTTGATGATTTATTGCGATGGTTCCAGCAATAAGCCGGTCTGGAGTTGGAATGAGGATAGGTAACTGGACATCAAGTGAACGCTCTGATGTTGAATCACTACTGCTGGATCCCGCTTCGCCGGACCAAGCGTCTGCTGTTTCCACGACAACGATTGCATTGGGTGGTCCTGCAATATCCGATGCGATTCCAAGCCAGTTGCACGCAGCCCTGTCATCACATGAAACACTGCTACCATTTTGAAGCTCAGTCACAAGGCGTCGCCGGATACTTTCCATTCCCCTACGTGCTGCATTTGCCGACATCAGAAATACGCCAGGCTGCTCAAGGCGATGTGGTCTTGAGTGGGATTTATCGCTCACTAGTGTCAATCTAACTCTTGCTGGAATCGCTAGGCTTGGACCACTTTGTGGTTGGTTGTATTGACGGGCCATAAAGCCTGCGGTCAGACAAAGCACAAATGCAATCATTGGCGCAAGCCAAGTCACCTTCATTTAGGGCCTCATGATTCCGCGATATAGCGCAACCGTTTCGGCGGTCATACTGGAAACGGAGAAGCGTTTGGAAACGTAAGCACGCCTATATGCTTCATCCTGCGATGAACCGCGTCCTTTTTCCAACCAGAGGTTGATCGCGGCTTTAAGATCCGATGCCGCAGCACATGTACCCAGATTTTTCCCCGATATGACCTCTGGGAGACCACCAACATCGGTTGCAACGACTGGGCATCCTGCTGACAGCGCTTCGATGGCCGACAAGCCAAGGCCTTCGGTCAGGGATGGGATGACGACAACATCCGCTGCGCAATACCAAAGCCATGGGTCATCAACATGCCCGACAAGCTCAACATCGGGTGACAAAGCAAGCGTTTGTCGAAGGGGTCCATCGCCGACGATGACTACACTTGCCGGGATATCTCTTGCAAGTACTGCAAGCTCGGCTAAGCCCTTCTCCGGAGATAACCGCGCAACACTTAGAACCAGCCCCTCTTCGAATATTCGTCCAAGTGACATGCGAGCATCCACTTTCGACAATAAATCGTTTCGCACTGCTACGCCATTGTAAATCCGCTGCGCTGACAAGGCCCCAAGAACACCTGCCGATGCAAGAATGGCATTCGAGACACATATCAAGTGCACCTTACGACTGAGTAGATGTAGAACTATCGTCTGAAGCTTGGATGCCTTAAGAATGTTGTGGAGCGTCAACACGACGGGAAGCCCGGTCAGAATCCCAGCAAGCACAAGCGCAGGTAAAACTGAAATGCCATGACCATGGATAACATCTGCTCTGGATGCCCGCGCGCGGCGTGCAATGTGCAGAGCTGTTACTGGATTGCGCAGGATGGAAAATGCTGCATTCGGAATGGTGTGACAAATCCCCTGCCAGCGCGGTGCTATACGGGCACAGGTTTCGGCACTTGCTACCACCTCTGCTTGAACATCATTATTTGTCAATAATGTACAAAGACTACTTACAATACCGCCAGCACTTGGCCTAACGACGTGTAGTACACGAGGAATCACTCTGGGCGCGCTGCCAGCCACGCGATGACATCGGTGAGCGTTTCTTGCGTAATGGTATGTCCAATTGCATATTCGCCATACGTTACATTTTCAGGATTTTGTTTCAAGCACCAGTCGCGCAGCGCCCGTCCTTCGCTGATCGGGACAACACTGTCCTCAATGCCGTGGTGTATCAGTGTTCGGGGAAGTGGAACATCCGCCGGGATGTCATCGAGTACCAACGAAACACGCAGCCCACTGAGCAAGACGATTTCACTTGCAAGTCCTGGATGCGTCATCGCTGCGACCAAGGCCATCGCCGCACCTTGGCTGAATCCAATAATCGTTACGCGCTCACGATCCACGCCAAGAGCTGTATACAAATCCACCAGCTGACGGGCAATCCGGTCACGTGAATGCGGAGCAACGGTCTGATCAACCTGAATTCGAGTGCCATCCCAGCTCAGCGGGTACCAGCACCAGCCATCCCCGTAGCTGATTGGCGCCCGGAGCGCAATATGTATGGCATTAGGGTCGATATAGTGCGCCAAACCGAGCAGGTCATCCTCATTGGCGCCCGCTCCATGGAGGTAAACGTAGGTGCGACGTGCGGGATTTGCTACTGCATCCGGCTCCACGACCTTAAAAACCAACTTTGGAATCGCAGCATCTGACATCCATGGGAGGACTAATTCGGCATTTTGCATGCTGAAAGTTTACTCGCTCCGTTTGATACGTGCATTGGTGGTGACATTTACAGGATGGATGCGCTTGCGGTGTAATGCAAGTATGCCATCCGTCCTATCCGTGCTGATTGCAGCCACTGCTGTAAGTTTTGGCGCTGTCGTGCAACAACCAGCCTTGCCGCGTCCAAAGGCGCAGGCTAGTGCGACATCGCTGACCACTATCCGCCTTGCCATCGATGCATCAAAACAGCGTGACTTTAAGCGTGCAGAACGTCTCTATTTGAGCGTGCTTGCAAAGGAACCTAAAAATGTTGCTGCGCAGGCCAATATTGGATTGGTTTATGTGCAGCTTGGGCGTATCCAAGATGCAATCAATGCGCTTAGGAAAGCATCCTTGCTCGAACCAGACCAGCCGGAATTTCCTGGACAGGCTGCCTTCATTGCGCTTAAAGCGAACCGTTTTACTGATGCTATTCAAGATGCCCGAGCAGCTCTCCGCATTGCTCCGAACCACAGGCCAGCGTTGCTTGCCTTAGGCGCCGCTCTCCTCGCGCAGCAAAAACCGGTGGATGCCATCCCACCACTGAAACTGTTATATGAGACCGCTCGCGGGTCCGACCCCGAAGCTGCGATACGTTTTGCCATTGCATTGTCGGCTACCGGTCAGCTCCAGCAAGCCCTCACCGTTGTCCGTTCGCAGGTTGGAAAGTCCCCAAAGGTGGCATCGCTGCAGGTGATGCGTGGCGACATTTCCGGTCAGCTTGGCTTTGACAAAAAGGATAAGAACCTTCTGATTGAGGCGCGAAATGCGTATTTGGCAGCGTATAAACTCAGCCCAGCGATGACGCGTGCAGGTGTGAATGCAGGCTTGTCAGCTGAGATGGCTGGTGCTCCACTGGATGCGAAGGCTTTGTATCAGCAGGTCTTGAAGAAGGCTCCGAACATTGCTGCAGCACGGCACGGACTTGGCCGCTGTCTGCTTCAGGATCCAACCTTGAGCGAGGGTGAGCGCATTCGCCAGGCGCGTATTGAGCTTGAAAAGGCGGTGGCAATCGAGCCCAAGCAACCTGAATACCTCACAACGCTCGCATATAGCTATCTTTATCCTGCCGCTCCTGAGTTTACGAAGGCGGCGCAGACATTCAAAGCTGCATTGTCGCTTCGACCGGATGATGTCCGAGCAAGGATGGGCTTTATCGATGCATTGTGGCGCAGTGACCAACGCGATGCAGCTGTTGTCCAGCAGGTAAGCCTTGTTAAGTCCATTCCTGGAGACTGGGATGCGGCGCATCGGCTTGCGGCGATGTATCAAACCCTCGGTAAGCGCCAGGCGTATCTGGACCAACTTGGATCCATAGACAGTGCTTTTCCAAAAGATGTCCGAGCTGCGAAGGAACTAGGTATTGCCCTTGAACAAGATGGCCAGTTTGAGAAGGCTGTCGATGTTCTTGCCAATGCCTTGAAACGCGCACCAATCGATGCGGACATGCACGTAACCCTCGGCCTCGTGCTTGAAAAGCAGGGAAAGCATAACGATGCGAAGGCGCAATATGTCGCAGCTATTGGGATTGACCCAAAGCTTGTGTCTGCCAATCAGGCGCTTTTGTCTCTCCTTGACCGTGATCCTGCCCAGGATGCTGGGCTGGCTCAGCGACGAAAATGGCTGGCGGCTGATCAGACATCCAACGATGCACGCTGGTCGCTCATCCAACAGCTGATCCGCCTCAAACTCGATGACGAAGCCTTCGGCGAGATTGCCAAGTTGACATTGCGTGCCGGAGATTCGATGCGCAACACCTATAAATTTGCGGCAGCGGGACTTTATGAGCAGCGGGAGCGCTGGCCGGATGCTGTGAAGGACCTTCAGACGATTTGGAGCACAGAACCATCCGATAGCCTCGCCCAGCGCCTTTCGTATGCCCTTGAACGCAACGGCCAGGTCCTAGATGCCGAACGTCTACTGAAAACGCAGCTGACCAAAGCCAAAGAAAAGGGTCAATTGACGCTTGCAATCGCTGGGCTTTATGAGCGCACAAAACGCTTCGGAGAAGCATCCATGATTTATGAGGACATCATCACGGCAGACCCGGGCATAAAAGTCGCATTCGATGGCCTTGCCCGTACGCGAAAAGCTTCTGGTGAACCAAATAAGCTTGTGGAATTTATTAAGACGTTGATCCTTGGCCCTGCAACAGCTCCACCTACCGCGCTCATCCTCTCAACTGAGCGCGCATTGTTTGAGCAAAGCCTAAGCGCTGAATGGGCAGTATTGATAGCCGCAGCGGCAGAAAAATTTAAGCTGGATGCTGGCATCCAAAAGACTTATGCAAGAAACCTGATGCGCCCTGGGGCAACGCCAGAGCAAAAGCGACAAGCCGTTGTCGTACTGACGGCGGCAGCTTTGACAGCGCCTCAGGATGACGAAGTTTGGTTTCAGCTTGGGCGATTGCACCAAGAATTAGGCGATAAACCCGCAGCTATCAAGTCCTACCGTGAATCTGTGAAGCGAAAGCCTAACGGGCCGGCGCGCAGCGCACTGCTTGCGCTTGGAGAAAAAGTAGACTAAGCCCATAGAGCACGCGCATCCAGTACAATCGCGGTTATGAAAACCACTGCCCTGAAAATGCTACGGGTTACCGCGGCGCTCTCGTTGGTCCTCTCACTTTCCCTGATGGCGGGGCACAGTCAGGCACAGAACGCAGGTACCGGCCCGATCTTTGTGGATGGACAGGCGCAGGTTGTGCCGGCATTCAATACATCCGGTGACTGGGTACGCGAACACCTCTGGGTTGAAACAGAATTCGACTCGGATAAGAACGGCAAACTCGACAGGGTCCATGTGGATGTCACCCGCCAGAAGCAAACGGAAACATCCGGGCTTAAGGTGCCTGTGATTTACGAGTCAAGCCCCTACTTTGCCGGAACAGCGAGTGGCAATTCCATCCTCTGGGATGTCCGTCATGAGCTGGGGGCAGTTCCTCCTGTGCGCGGCAGTCATCCACAGGTACGCTTTGAACCAAACCGAACGATGATTTCGGCATCGTTGGTTGGAACATGGGTGCCTCGCGGCTTTGCAGTGGTCCATTCTGAGGCACCTGGAACTGGTTTATCGGAAGGCAGCCCTACGATTGGTGGAGCGCCAGAACGTCTCGCGCCAAAGGCAGTTATTGATTGGTTGAATGGCCGAGCAAAAGGCTTTACAACGATTGATGGCTCTACCGAACTGAAAGCCACTTGGTGTACGGGGAAAGTCGGGATGACCGGCACATCCTACAACGGAACGATTCCCGTGGCGGCTGCGACAACAGGAGTCAAGGGCCTCGAGGCGATTATCCCCGTTGCGCCAAACACAAGTTACTACCACTACTACCGCTCAAATGGGCTGGTCAGGCACCCTGGGGGGTGGCTTGGCGAGGATGTCGACTCGCTGTATGACTTCATCCACAGTGGTAACCCGGCGACGCGCCCTATCAGTGACAAAATATACCGTGATGGTTTATTTGCGCAAAATCAGGACCGCCTAACGGGCGATTACAACTCCTTTTGGGCAGACCGCGATCTGCTAAGATTTACGGGCGGCATTAAGTGTGCCGTCCTGATGGCGCATGCATTCAACGATTGGAATGTCGTTCCTGAACATAGCGTGCGGATTAGCAATGCAATCAAGGGAAAAGTGCCATTGGTTCAGTACTTCCATCAAGGTGGCCACGGAGGCGATCCGCCGCTTGAGCTAATGAACAAGTGGTTCAGCCGGTTCCTCTATGGCATTGAGAATGGTGTCGAAAAAGGCCCCAAATCGTATGTTGTCCGTGAGCGGCCAGCGGGATCGCCGCGTGGTAACGGCATGGCTCCGACGGCTTATGCAGATTATCCGCATCCGGATGCAGCACAAGTCGTCCTTCATCCAACCAAGGGTGGCGCTGCGCTTGGCGGTCTATCGTTTACCCAGACAACCGGCCAAGGCATCGAAACGTTTGTTGACGATGTCGCCATCGATGCACCAACCTTGGCAAAAGCTCCTGCATCGGCGAATCGCCTTCTCTATGCAACTCCTGAGCTGCTGGAACCCGTCCACATTTCGGGTACAGCAAGGGTCACAGTACGCTTGGCATCGAGTGCGGCCGCTGCCAACCTGTCGGTTTACCTTGTGCAGCTCCCCTTCGCGGATGGCCAGATTGGAACATCGAATTTGATCACCCGTGGGTGGGCGGACCCACAAAATGCAAAGTCTCTCGTGAGCAGTGGTGATTATCATGCGATGGAGCGCGGTGTGCCGTTGAAAAAGGGTCAGTTTGTGAATGTCACATTTGACTTGCAGCCAGACGACCAGATTATCCCAGCGGGCAAGCGTATCGCATTGATGATTCTTTCTAGTGACAAGGAGTTCACCCTGTGGCCAAAACCTGGGACTGAGCTAAGTGTTGACCTTGCAGGCACGCGGATTTCCATTCCAATCGTTGGTGGCCGTACTTCACTTGGTAAAGCAACCGGGGCAAAATAGACGCAAGGCGACATTTCACCTCGGAATCTCTGTAAGAGGGCATAATTGCTGGCTAACCCATTGCATCCGGTGATACCGAATGGATACGATGCACCATGGTGGCTCGCAATGGTGCCCTCGCCATCGGTCTTGCACTCTCAGTAGCAGCTTTTGCTGTTCGTGTGCCGGCCGCTGGTCAGGATGAACAAACAAAGACGTCGGTTCCTGTCACGATTGAGACCTTTGAACGGTCCGTACGACCAGTGCTTGCAGAGCACTGTACGGGGTGTCATGGGGTTTACGTCCAGGAGGCCAAGCTGCGACTGGATTCGCCCGCATTTATCCGAAAAGGCGGTCCGCGCGGATCACTGATTAATGCCAAAGATCCCGCAAAGTCGATTCTGCTTGAAGCAATCAAGTACGACGACCATAACCTGATGATGCCTCCGAAGGGGCGTATTCCGCAGGCACAGATTGCTGCGATTGAGGCTTGGATTCTCGGCGGTGCACCGATGCCAGCTGACGCTGCTGCCCCTGCTCCAAAGGCCGCGCCAACCACAGATTTCTCAACCGTGATGAAGCAACGCCGTAAGCACTGGGCGTATATCCCGGTCAAGGCGACACCTGTTCCCAAGGTGGCAAATCAGGCGTGGGTTCGAAACCCTATCGATGCATTTATTGCATCTGGACTGGCCGCTCAGGGCCTGAAACCCAGCGCTCAGGCTGACAAGCGAACACTGCTACGCCGCGTTACGTTTGACCTCACTGGATTGCCGCCGACGACTGATGACATCAATGCCTTCCTCACAGACACACGCCCGGATGCCTATTCCAGAGTCGTTGACCGTTTATTGGCATCACCGACCTACGGCGAGCGCTGGGGCCGACACTGGCTTGACCTCGTGCGCTACGGCGAATCGATGGGCCACGAGTTTGACTTTGACATGCCAAATGCGTGGAAGTACCGGGATTATGTCATCCGTGCGTTCAACGAAGATGTCCCTTACAACCGCTTCCTGACCGAGCACCTCGCAGGCGACACACTAGCCAATCCACGCTTTGACAAGGTCACCGGCTGGAATGAAAGCATCACCGCAACAGGCTTCTTCTGGCTTGGTGAGGGCAAGCACTCTCCCACCGATGTCCGCCAAGAGCAGGCCGACCGCTTTGACAATCAAATTGATGTCATTGGGAAGTCTATGCTTGGCGTTTCCATCAACTGCGTTCGTTGCCATGACCATAAGTTCGATCCGATTCCAGCGCGGGACTACTACGGTTTGTACGGCATGATCAAGAGCAGCCGCTACGAGCAAGTTGTCGTCAACGATCAGGCATTTGGCCCAGTTGGACACGATGCATCCGCCGTTACGGCAGCGATTGACCGCAAAGCACTGGGATCAGACTTGGTGACCGGGATAAACAACCTTACGGACGTCCAACTAACTAGTGCCGCTGGCGCAGTTTCGATTCCGATGACGCCTGGGACAGCATCCCTGGATGCATGGCGTGCAACCGGAGTCGCATTCCCCAAAATCGCACAGCCCGGCGATCCAATCCTCTCGACGGACCCAACCAAGCAGCTCCGAGGGTTTGTCACACGCCCGATGGTGCACAGTGGTATCACTCCACCGAAGTTTGAAGGCGTTATGCGTTCGCCAAACTTCCGGCTGACCAAGCGCTACGTTCACATGCGTGTTGCCGGGCGTCGCTCAAAGGTCAACCTGATGGTCGATAACTTCATTGTTATTCGCGGGCCGATCTTTGATGTCGTTGAGCACAATCTTGACACAGACCAGTTCCAATGGCGGACGATTGATACACAGTTCTGGCCAGGTCGGGAAGCCTACTTTGATGTTCAGGATTCTCCGATGGCGACCGTTTCTCAGGGCGCGCCACTCGACCGTGCTGTGCAGGGTTGGGCTGCCTTTGATGGCTATGTCATCAGTGACTCACCCGCTCCACCGCAGGATGTAAAAAATCCATTATCAGGGATGCCTGTTGCTGATGTCCGTGCGGCATTGCTATCGGTAGCAACCAAAATTGGAACTGCCGGGCCATTTGCACAAGCAGATATGCCAGCCCTTGCAACCCTCGATATGCTCGCGCGGCGTGGAGAGTTGACAGCAAACAGCCAAACGGCGACTGTGCAGCAATGGGCTGCCATTGATGCCCGTACACCGACGGCTGAGCGCGCCCCAGGAATGGCGGATGGTGCGGCAGGCACCGATGAACAAGTGTTTATTAGAGGCAACCACCGTGCGCTCGGCGAGCCGGCTCCGCGCCTTCAGCTTGCTGTGACGTTTACCGAAAAGACTAAGATTGAGCCAGCCAAGGGCTCTGGGCGGGCAGAGTTTGCCCGGATGATCACGAGTTCCACGCATCCACTTACGGCACGTGTCATGGTGAACCGCCTCTGGCATCACCACTTTGGCACTGGAATAGTCAAAACAGTTGATGACTTTGGCATCAATGGTGACCGGCCTACAAACCCAGCACTGCTTGACTGGATGGCAACAAACTTCACATCCAATGGCTGGTCCGTCAAGAAGCTCCACAAGTTGATTGTGACATCGGCGACGTATCAGCAAGTCAGTGTTGCTGACCAGGCTGCGGCGACGCGTAAAGACCCGAATAACCGTCTCCTTTGGAAGTACCCGGTTCGACGCCTTGAAGCGGAAGCTATCCGGGACAACATCCTCGCGGTTTCTGGTTCGCTGAACCGCACGATGTACGGTCCATCGGTGTTTGTCAACCTCGATCCAGGCACGGATGGACGTGGCATGCCACCGAGTGGCCCTCTGGATGGCAACGGCCGCAGAACCATTTATATGGGTGTTCGTCGTAACTTTATGTCGACGTTCTTCCAGGCTTTCGACATGCCAACACCATTTACCTGTATTGGCAAGCGGACACTTTCGAATGTGCCAGCACAGGCCCTCGCGCTCATGAACAGCCCATTTGTCCGTGAAATGGCAAACCGCTGGGCAGAGTCACTGATTAAGGTTCCTGCGGCGGACCGTCTCGATGTCGCCTATACAGCAGCCTATGGCCGTAAGCCAACTCCTAGTGAGACCAAGCTGGCGCTGGAGTTTATCGGCAAGGACATTAATGATTTGAATGCGTGGAAAGACTACTGCCACGTGATGTTCAACGTTAAGGAATTCATTTTTATCCGTTGATACGGGTGATGTGACGACATGAAACTGGAGAAATCACAGTGACCGAAGGCTGTAACAATATCGTGACTCCCCTGTCACGCCGGGAGCTGCTGGGCCGTGCCGCAAATGGTTTTGGTGCACTTGCGCTCGCCGGGCTCGCCACGGATGACGCCGCACGGGCATCCACTGGCTCGCAAATCATCACTAAGCTACACCATAAGCAACGCGCCAAGCGAGTCATCTTCCTTTATATGGACGGCGGTCCAAGTCAGATGGACACATTTGACCCAAAGCCGCGCTTGACGCTGGACCATGGCAAGCCATTGCCGATGAAGGTGCCTGTCACCCAATTCAACAACAATAACAACCTCCTCAAATCACCATGGTCGTTCAAGAAATACGGCCAGAGTGGGATAGAGGTCAGTGAGCTCTTCCCGGAGGTCGCGGAGTGCGTGGATGACATGTGTATCCTCCGCTCGATGACGAGTAATTTTCCTGAACATACGAATGCAAACTACTTCCTGCATACGTGTAATGGGAACCAGGGACGCCCGAGCATGGGCGCTTGGGTCACGTATGGCCTTGGGACTGAGAGTCAGAATCTCCCTGGGTTTGTTGTGCTTTCCGGTGGTTTGATCCCACCTGGAGGCGCTGACTGCTTTGGCTCTGGCTTCCTACCTGCGACCTACCAGGGCTCGCTGTTTAAGGCCGGAGCAAAACCGGTGTCGAATTTGGAGCGCGGCGAGGGATCGGATGCTGAACAGCTCAAAAAGCTTGACCTCCTGAAGAAGCTTGACAAGGGTGTTCTTGGTTCTACGGGCAACTCGGGTGCCGTTGAAGCCGCCATCAAGAACTACGAGCTGGCCTTCAAAATGCAGACGGCCGTCCCAGATCTCTATGATCTCCGCGGTGAGACCGAAGCCACGAAACAACTGTATGGCATTGACCATCAGTATGGACCGACGCGCGTATTTGGAACCCAGTGTCTTATGGCGCGTCGCCTCCTTGAGCGTGGTGTGCGCTTTGTTGAGCTGACCTGCCCGGGAACGGGCCATGACCGCTGGGATCAGCACGGAAACCTCAAGCGCGGTCATGAAGACAATGCGCGCGCGGTCGACAAGCCCATTGCAGGTTTGCTCAAGGACCTTAAGGCCCGCGGGATGCTGGATGACACCCTCGTTATCTGGGGTGGTGAATTTGGTCGTACCCCAATGGCGCAGGGTGGCGATGGCCGTGATCACAACCCGTACGGCTTTACGATGTGGATGGCGGGTGGCGGCGTCAAGGGTGGAATGACCTATGGTGCCACGGATGACTGGGGTTACTACGCCGTCGAGAACAAGATGGAAATGTACGACCTTCACGCGACCGTCTTGCACCTGATGGGTGTTGACCATACAAAGCTGACGTACCGCTTTGGCGGGCGTGACATGCGCCTCACGGATGTCCACGGAGTCGTACAAACCAAGATTCTGGCCTAGCCGTCGGCGATTAGATTTGAAACGAAAAGCCTCCCGGGAAACTGGGAGGCTTTTTATCGTGACCTGTCCACAGACCCTTTAACGTGAAGAATTAATCGTCATCACCATCCGTGTCCGCCACCGGCCGGAAATCCGCCAGCGGGAATGCCTTGCCCGGTTTGGTAGCAATCCACACGGCATGGGTAACAATCTGGCCATCCGCGCGGTCAACGTGCTCCCAGTCCATTTTGCCGCAGGCAATTGCCAGCTGTTTGGCGATGCCCGTCAGGGATGCCACCTTGGGGTTGAACTCATCCAGAGGAATACGATTCTTCTTCGCTGTATACGGACGTACATCAGCCTTCGAGGTGAAGCACTTCGTCAGTGGCGTAGCGGTGGCATCGAAGCGGTTCAGAGCCGGCAGGCCAAGAACAAGCCCCATCGTGCGGATAAACCCGGTGTGGTTATACTGCTCTGAGACCGTAACTCCGCGCCGCGTGTAAGGCGATATACAAAGTGCTGTCGTTCGATGGCCATCAACGTGGTCAACACCGAGCTGGGAGTCATCCTCGATGACAAGAATCAATGTCTTCGACCAGAACTTTGATTTGCTAATGCGTTCGACGATACGCCCAAGGGCCAGATCATTATCTGCAACGGTCGCCCGTGGCGTCGGCGTGCCTTCCCGCGTGCCGCTGGTATGGTCATTTGGAAGCAGCATGATGCTTAGATTTGGCATTTTACCTTCGGCTTCAAAGCGATCCATATCCTTGTTAAATACATCTGCGCGCCATTGATCGGAGACAATGCTTGGAAAGCCGATGAATTCCGGGTGCATATAGGGCCGAATCGCGGCGTTGTCGGTCCCGGATGTGATTTTGTAGACCTTGCCGCCAGAGCGGTAGTCATCCCAGATTTCCTTCCAGCCGCCACGTTTACCAGTGACCGTATTCGTAATCGATGGCTTGTTGACGAACTCTCCGTAGATACGCAGGGATTTGCCGGCAGCAATGGCCGATGTCCACAAAAAACCCTTTGGCGAGAATGCCAGCGGATCACCGCCATCGTACGGATAAGACCGGCTATGCGCATCGTAGTTTTGCTCAATATAGCCATTTCCAACGGCACTGACCGACCACTGATGGCCATCTGCTGAGTTTGTCCCGCTTGTGTAGGTGTTATCGAGGAGGACAAACTCACGGGCCAGAGCGTGGTGATTCGGGCTGACATCCTCGCCGAACAAGCACAGCTTTGGATCGCCGTTCCCCTCCTTCATATCGCCAAGGAGGGAATCGTAGGTCTGGTTTTCCTTGATGATGTAGACGACATGTTCAAAGACGCTTGCTTCGCCGACGCGCTGCGGGACTGGAACAGGGGCAACATCACGGGCGGGTAGTCCTGCAGCAGCGCCGAGATCCCACCGATTGTTGATGGCGACCTGGCGTGTATTGCCATCGAGAGTTTTGCCGTTTGCCGTATCCAATCCAATGAGTTGAAGCGTCCCGACGGTTCCATGGACGTTGTATGCACCATTTGAGCGCTTGACGCGCCCGCCGATGCCCTTTGCATTTGCGACAACCAGTTTGCCATCCGCGACGCCAACGGCGATTGGGTACCACCCGGTTGGGATATAGCCGGTGACTTTATTTTCTCGCGCGTTTACGATGGCAATGGCATTTGCGCCGCCGCAGGCCACAGCGATGTTGCCATTTGGGAGTGCTGTAACTGCCGTTGGGATCTGTCCATAACTGGAGTCGGAAGCTGGCGCAACAGAGAGTCCAACCGGACGTGGGTCGGCTTGCGTGAGGTCGACCTTCCAAACCATATCGTCATCGGTGCCCGGAACCATCAGCGTCCGGCTGTCATCCATAAAGCAGGATTTGCCTGGCTGACGGATACCCGTGATGGTCTGTGTGGCGCGCAGGGCTGCGGTGTCAATGACAACCACGGAGCCATCGAGGGCTGCATCGGTCGTCGTATCGATACGAACCGCAGTTCCAACGCTCATTGCCTGCGGCTGGGAAAGGGTTGCGACCCGGCCACCGCGGCAGGAAACGGCGAGGCGTTTGCCATCTGGAGAGAGGATCACGTGATAAGGAGCAACATCCACACGGATTGTGCGTGTCACAAGTCCGGTTTCGGTGTCGATGACGGCGATTGCATTGCGGATCCCGAGTGCGACAAAGGCTTGCTTACCATTCGCGGAAACGGCGATTCCGGCGACTTGCGGATCTTTGAGGCGCTGACCGCGACCCGCTAGCCCTGCAGCAATATCGGGGACTTCATCATCCTGTAGCGGCGTATCTACAACCCACGTTGCATTGGATGATGGCCGGCCATCAGGTGCGACATCAATCACGGCGACCTTACCACCTGACTGCGCAGCGAGAATGCGATTGCCATCTGGCATCCAGGCAATTCCCAGCGGTCCAATCCCTATGTTCACTTTTCCGAGCATCTCGCCGGTTGCACTGTATACAGTCACACCACCTTGGCAGAGTGCGGCAAAGCGTTTGCCATTTGGAGCGACGGCGATGTCCTTTGGGCGGCTGCCAGCCAGCGTGATCACGGTACCGACCGGTGTAACGGTCTGATTCGTTGGCGTGGTGGCAAAGCCACTGCGCACAGCATCCTCGCCAACGAAGAGCGGTTTATCAGCCGTGAAAGTGCTTCGGAGTCCAAGAGCGGTAAGACTAGTGAGTGAAATGGTCGCAAGCGTTGCGACGGCGGGAAGCGTACGGTGAAGGTTCATCGGTCTGCAGGTCTCCAGCATCTGATATTCTGCCCAAGTGGCAACACGGCTGGCACTGCCGCCGGTTGGCCGGTTGGATGTATCTTACAAGGAGTTTGTGGATGTCACGTTATGTCACCAATCCAGTTCAGGATTCAGAGGAGCAAGCCACCCAAAACTACAAGGTTTGTCAGATTGACAAGCCGCGTGCAGCTACGCTTGCAGCGGAGACGGTGGCTATCTGGACTAACGGTACGTACATCGCCTCAACCGGTGAACCTGTAGACATCCGCACTGCCATCGCAAAATGCGCGGCCGCAACACTATCAATACCGCCGCTACAAGACCTGACCAGGGCACCGCAAAACTCGTTGATCGATCAGACGCTGATCTCGGTGGTGAATACAACGACTCAGACAGCTGCTCGGATTTTGCGGGACCATGGGCATACGGTCCTCGCGCTGAACTTTGCAAATGGTACCAACCCCGGCGGATGGTTTCTCGATGGTGGCCGTACCCAGGAAGAGGCACTTTGCCGTGACAGTCTCCTCTTTGGGACGCTTGTTGGGCATCAAATGTATGACGTCCACAAGACGATGCCTTACGAGGATGCTAGTGACTGGTGCATCATTTCCCGTGATGTTCCTTTCATCCGGGATGAAAACAGTAATCTGATTGCTTATCCGTGGGTTTGCGATGTGGTGACGTGTGCGGCGCCGATCAGTTCCCCGTACCGGGATGCGTACTGCCGGGTTCTTTTCCGAAAACGTATTCGCCGCCTGCTCGAAGTCGCGGCATCGATTGGGTACACCGGCCTCGTGCTGGGAGCGTGGGGCTGCGGGATGTTTGGAAATGACCCGATATCGACGGCCAAGGTATTCCGCGAGCTGCTCGAAGGTGAATTTCTGGGCTGCTTTGGTGAGGTCATTTTTGCGGTGACCGACTGGTCTCCTGAGCGCAAATTTCTTGGTCCGTTTGCAGCCGCGTTGTTAACAAATTGCGAACAGCTGGAAACGCATGCAAGCAGTGTGATTCAGCGCCGTCAGCCGGTTGAAATGCCGACCAGCCTGGTCGCCGACGATGCAAATCGTGTTCAACTAATGGCCTGCTCTGCCTACGCGGCGACACTAAATACATTCGATATTTCGCAGCTTGAGCCGTGGCTGCATGACGAAATGACCGCCTCATCCAGTGCAACTTGCGCGCAGCGCCATGGCAAATCCAACTATGTTGATTACTACACCAACATTTTGGCGGGATGGTCACAGCAGCTGAGTGTTGCACTTCCAGCGCAGGTGGCCGAAATTGGCTGGCACTACGACCATCTGTCCTGGTGTGTTCTTATCCATGGAAATGGGGATGAGGGCATCACCAATGTCTGGATCCCGACAATGCAAGGCGATTTTGTGCACCGTATTTATGTTGAAAACGCATTCGCCATTGGGCCCGTGGTTGCGACGAGTATTTACCCAAGCGGCGGTGTAAATGACATCGGTCACCTCCTGGGCGTCTGAGTCGTTAGGCCTGTTTGTGTTATGAACACGTGCTGTAAGGCCGGTTGACTCCTCTGCTATAGTGGATGCATGAAGGCATCTATTCCGAGAATTGCTCCATTCGTCGCCATCACGGCCATCGCAGGCATCGCCGCAGCAGGCATGTCTACCACTGTCAAAGTTGGTGACCTTGTTAATGGAGGCGTGGTTGTCCCTACCGGGGATGTCATTAAGCCAGCTGGCACGGCGTTACTAATCGATCGCCGGCCTGTAGCAACATTGCTCAGTGCAACGGGTGAAACGCTGTATGTCCGCGACAATGACGGCCTTACGGTCATTAATGTTGCCAAGATGGACGTGACAGCGAGGGTCAAGCTAGGTGGTTCTGGCCTTGGTGGGATGGTGGTCAACGATCAAGAGACGCGGCTTTATACAGGCAATGCGACAAATGGCGTTGACGAGCTTGACATTTCACTGCCTCAGCCAACAGTGCTGCGAACCCTGAAGCTGCCTGCTGGTGCAGCCGGAGTGCCATACCCAGCAGGGCTTGCTCTCGACGACACATTTATCTATGTTGCGGCAAACCGCACAAATACTGTTCACGCAATCGATCTGGAATCAGGCAATGTCTCCTGGAGTGTAGCGACATCCCCTGCACCAGTCGGCATCCGTAAAATCGGCAACAAGCTTTGGGTGAGCTGTTGGGGCCAGACACCCGCGTGGAATGACCGCTCTGCGGATTCGAGTAAGACAAAAGTTGCCGTTGACATCCGGGGTATCAACACCGGAGGCGCTGTTGAGACCTTTGCATTGCCATCGGGTGGGGAAAAAGCTGCTGTAAAGCTGACATCAACCCCGGTGCCCGCGCAACCTACAGAGATGATTGCGCTCGCGGATGGCAATGCGGTAGCGGTTGCCTGTGCGGATGGCGACCAGATTATGCGGGTTTCCGCTGCGGGCGACTGGAAAGTTCTTTGGAATGTTGGTCTGCATGAATCTCCGACATCGATGATTGATCTCCCTGACAACCGTGTTGCTATTACTCTGGGCGGCGCGAACAAGGTCGTGGTACTGAACAAGGCCACGTGGACGCCGGAAGTCGAATATGCAACTGGTTGGTATCCTCTCGCAGTGGCTGGGAATCGAAGCATTTTGGCGGTTGTCAGTGCAAAGGGCCTCGGCTCACGTGGTCGCGATATGTCATCAGACAAGTATGGACGTCTTGCGAAGAGCGAGCCTTTACGTGTCGATGTAAACCCCGATGAGCGTGTCCGCAGGAATGTCTACCAGTTCACTGGGCTAGTTCAGAACATCAACCGTACAGCCGATCTAGGAAAGCCTTTCAAAGCTGCCACAGCGCCAAAGCAGGCGAACTTTAAGTACCCCACTTTCAAGCATGTCATTTATGTCATCAAGGAAAATCGGACGTACGACCACGTTTTCGGGGATGTCAAGGGCGCCAATGGCGACCCAGACCTCTGTTTGTATGGTGGCAAGATTACGCCAAACCACCACAAGCTTGCCAGCGAGTTTGTGCTGTTGGATAACTATTACTGCAATGGTGTTTTGAGCGCGGATGGCCATTCGTGGTCAACGGAGGGCAATGCCACTAGCTTCTTTGAGCGGTCTTTTGGCGGTTGGACGCGGTCTTACCCTTACGGTGATGAACCACTGGCGATTTCGCAAACAGGGCATATCTGGGATGCCGCGATGGCTTCAGGTAAGTCGTTCCTAAACTTTGGTGAGTTTGACACGGCTGGGATGCCTCGTGGTGAGACGTATGCCAGCTTGCTTCGGAAGACGCAGAAGGGCTTACCGCTTCCTGAATCGCCTCAAGTGATTGGCGTTGAGCGTGTCCGTCAGCATAGCGTCCGGGCGTTCCCGGGCTGGAATATGAACATCCCGGACTTACTGCGTATCCGCGTGTTCAAGGAAACCTTTGCAAAGCTTGTTGCGAAGCAGCAAGTTCCCAACCTGATCACGGTATACCTCCCGCAGGACCACACCAGTGGCTCTGAAACGGGGGCACCAACGCCAGCGGCGCATGTTGCTGATAACGATGCGGCACTTGGCGAGCTTGTCGACACGGTAAGCAAGAGCCCGGTGTGGAAAGACACTGTGATTTTCGTGGTTGAGGATGACCCTCAGGATGGTGTTGACCACGTAGATGGCCACCGTTCTGTCTGTCTCGTTATCAGCCCACGGACCCGTAAGATGGGTGTGAACTCGACTTTTTATAATCAGGCATCCGTGCTACGTACGATCAAGGGAATCTTCGGAGCAAGCGGCCTAACCCGCACGGAAGCGCTGTCAACGCCGCTTGTAGCTTGTTTTGGACCAAAGGTTGACACGCGTTCATATCAAGCTATCCCGGCACAGATTGACCTCTATGCAACGAATCCAAAGTCGGCAAAACGAACATCCTTTGACTTGACTAAGCCTGACCGGGTGCCTGAGGACCGGTTTAACCGTGATCAGTGGGCGGTGATGCGGCCGAACAAGCGCTATCCAGCGGAGATGGCTGGGGCACATGGCAGCGGACTGAAGGCCCTTGGTTTACAGTCGGATCGTGGTACTGGCGGCGTGGCCGAAAGTGATGACTAGTTCTAGGTCCCGTTGCTAACTCCCCAGCGGAAGCTCTGAGCAGCGCAGTACTGTAGAAACGCTTCTGGGTCCAGGGTTTCAGAATGCAGAAATGTATCGAGGCCAGGGAGAACATAGGCAGCGGCAAAGTCTGTTGCGCCGGCGGAGTCCACGGTGTGGAAGACGAGACGGGTGACGCCGGCGGCCCGGGCGGCGATCATCTGCATGATCGCCATCAGGGTTCGGTTACCGCCGTACGCACCGGTTCCCCACCAGCCAGTGTGGATGGTGCATTCGGATCCGTCTCCATTGCAGGCTTTTGCTTCGCTTACGGCGCCGAAAAACGCTGTGAGCGCAGTCGTCCATATGTCGACGAGCGTTTCATGTTTATAGACGCCATCACCACCCGCTGGCGCATCCATCGCGATGATATTACTCACGATCGGCGGCTTGATTGATGTACATGCGGCGATGACATCATCGGCAGGTGCATATGCAAAAGCATTCCCATAAAGTCCAGTTGTCGTGTCGAGATGGACGTGACGAAGGATTCTGCGAATGAGTAGTGGCCGCGGCGCATCATGCTTCGACCTATCGCGGGTCATCGGTGCGATCGCAGAATCTGCCATCGCGTGGCGGAGACAGCTACTGACAGGGTGCTCGGCGATTTGGAGCTCATCCTGTGCGAGGAGGTTGCCTTCCCCGTAGTTGAACAGCCATCTATCGGCAAAATTGACACACCACTCGGCACCGTTTCGGGATGCAGGCGTGTCGTCATACGGATAAATACCGGTGTGTTCCTCAATGACCGTGGATGTTGTCATCAAGATTGGTTCAAGCGTTACACCAGGTTGCCAAGCGCTGACAATGAGATTGCCCGAATGCTCATAGCCATCTGGAACGGCGATGCTCAATACTAGCTTTTTGTTGGCATTGTAGGGCGTGTTAGGGAAGTCACGAAACAGGGTTGCATTGTCAAATGTCAGGGTTGCTTCACGTATTGCGATCATGTGACAAGACTATAACACGGCCATGTTTACCATGTTCAGCGCTGCAGGATGGCTTTCTTTACCATCGGATAAAGGATTTCCGTCCACATTGCATAGCCAACGGGAGTCATATGCAGCCGATCTGAGACGTAGAGTTCATCGCGGAATTTGCCATCGGATTTCAACATCGGTGTAAAGACATCGGCGAATTCTACATTCCGAATTCCCTTGATGTAATCTGCTGCGAGGCGGTTGTATTCACGCACTTTCTCGAGGTGCTTTTCGCGGACGGGGCTTGGTTTGAGCGAAACAACGATTATCCGTGTCGTTGGGTCGTTTTTATGGACGAGTGTAATGAACTGTTTGAGGTCTTCAAGAACACGCTGAACAGGCACTTTGGCATTGATGTCATTTTCGCCGGAATAGAGAACCACAACCCGTGGTTTGTATTGCAAGGCGACACGGTCGATGTAAAAGACAGCATCGGCGAGCTCGGAACCTCCAAAGCCCATATTGATGACGGGGATTCCGTTGAAGTCTTTGGAGAGGGTTTTCCAGTTTTTGATACTCGAGCTGCCAGTAAAGACAACGCCTCCATAGAGATCCTGGCGCTTAGCAGCCTTTGCTTCTAGCTTTGCGATTTCCGTATCCCATTGTTCATGTTTACCGGGCTTAGGTGGTGCGATGAGTGTGAGTACGAGAGCTGCTGCGATCCAAGAGTTCATCGGGATATCCCCAAAAACTTTCTGAGTGAGGTCCTAAGTTTATGATGCTTCGGGAATCCGTCCAGGTGCCCAGAGGTTTCGGACATCCTCGCCGCGCCGATGGCGTTGCTGGAGATCTATCAAAAACTCCGGAAATCCGATGGCTGGCTTCCAGCCAGTCAGAGCGTAGATCTTACTGAGGTCATGTTGTTCGACTTCCGCAGGTACATCGATGCCGTAGGCATCGATAAGCTCGGTGCTACCGGCAACAACCTGCTCGCACCAAACTTCCCAATAGGTCATGAACTTTTGCAGGACAACGGGAGGGATGCCATGGTCTGTGTGTACCACACTGCTAAAAATGGTGTAGCGCCCCTCGATCCCAGCGGAAATGGCAGCCACATTGGATGCTGCAACATCGCGGACATCTACGCCATTTC
>Ga0114971_10000580_pt1 | contig 24004 bp, 23 predicted proteins | sample M_140625_MF_Meta_FD_87320 | JGI IMG/M metagenome (GOLD analysis project Ga0114971, IMG submission 87320) | Freshwater microbial communities from Lake Montjoie, Canada to study carbon cycling - M_140625_MF_MetaG | ecosystem: Environmental > Aquatic > Freshwater > Lake | place: Lake Montjoie...
GCGCTCCAAGTGTCGACGATGCTTGACTCATCAAATCCAGTCTCTTCTTCAAAGACCTCAACGCCCTCGAGCATGATTTCGCCAGCGCGTTTTTTGTCCTTTTCGATCTGAACAATCTCTTGCAGCTTGTTTCTAGCTCCACTGATCGTAAATCCTTGGTCATAGAGCAAATCCCTGATGCGCCTGATCATCAATACTTCGTGGTGTTGATAATAGCGCCTGTTGCCTCTTCTTTTCATGGGGCGCAGTTGCGTGAATTCCTGCTCCCAATACCTGAGCACATGAGGTTTGACACCGCACAAATCACTGACCTCACCAATGGTGAAATAGCGTTTGGCAGGAATATTGGGCAAAGACGACTCCATTGGGTAACTTCAAACTCAAAACGGAGGGTTGAGATTACACCAATCAGGGAAAAAAGCTAGTAGGAAATACAAATATATTTCCGTAACGCGGGGCTATTTAGTCGCTGACGCGGGCAAGGCCCGCTCTTGGATCAAATCTTTGAGTTTTTGGCTCGCATGGAAGGTGACCACGCGCCTGGCTTGTATGGTGATGGCCTCCCCGGTCCTGGGATTGCGTCCAGGACGGGGGGTCTTGGTGCGCAATTGAAAATTGCCAAAGCCCGATATTTTCACATCTTCGCCAGCAAGGAGTTTTTCAACAATCAGGTCAAAAAACGCATCGATCATGTCCTTGGACTCACGCTTATTCAAGCCAATTTGCTCAAAGAGCAACTCCGCCAATTGCGCCTTGGTCAATGCGGGCGTCTCCAATGAGTTCAAAATCAGTTCCATATGAGCCTTCCTTAGATCAAACCCGAAGCCGGGCTTGAAGGGTATCGACCAACCCCTTCAAAATCGATGCAACCGCGCTTTCAATCTGGGATTCAGACAATGTACTCTCATCTGAATTCAAAATCAATCGAATGGTCAAACTTCTCTCGTTTTCAGCCAGATTAGAAACTGGCACCTTGGGGCGGTATATATCAAACAACACCGCGTCTTTTAAATGGCCCTCAGTGGGCGCACTCCAAATGACCTTCATCAAGTCTTCATGACTGACATTTGATTTCACGACAATGGCCAAATCCCTCTCCACCGATTGGAATTTACTCACCGTCTTAAAGCCAGGCACTGCCTTGCGATTGACCGCGTCCAAATCCAATTCAAACACCAAGGGAGAGTGAACAAATCCCCATTTTTGTCTCCACTTGGGGTGCAACTCACCCACCCAACCCAAAGCACTCCCGTTGAGTACAACTTGGGCACTTCGACCAGGGTGAAAGGCGGGATGAGAGCCCGGGGTAAAAGTGGCTTGATGAGGCCATAAAAGTTGCTCAACATGGGCCTTGAGATCAAAGAAGTCAAATGCTTTTTCCGCGCTCGACCACTGCAAGGGCTGGTCATTGCCATTGAGCAGCCCAGCAACGCGCATGGGCTGGTGAATGCCTTTGACCGTGGTATCTGAATCAGAAACCTTGCTGTCTTTTAAGAACACGCGTCCAATTTCAAAAACACGGACATCACTGAATTTTCTATCAAGATTGAACCTCAAGACTTGCAACAAGCTGGGTATGAGCGTGGTTCTCATGACATTCATAGAGCTTGCGATGGGGTTCAATAACTCGATCGCATCGTGCTCAGGGTCCATATCTTTAAGCCACTGCGCATCCACAAAACTGTAATTGATGGTTTCTTGGTATCCCATGTGCGCCAATAGATGGCGAAGCGCATAGTCCCCTTGGAGACTTTCTGGCATCAATTGGCCCGTGATAGGCGCCAATGGAGGCGTGGTCGGCAGTTGATCGTAACCAATGCAACGAATCACCTCTTCAATCAAATCTTCTTCGATTTGAAGGTCAAACCTAAAGCTTGGTGGTGTCACTCTTAATGCACCTGGCGTTTTTTCAGGGGCCAGGCCCAAAGACGCCAAAGCATCCAACATTTGATCATCGCTCAGATCCATGCCAATGACTTTTCTGGCTCGATCGAACCGCATTTTCAAAGCCTGGGGCACTGGCATGTTAATTTTTTGATCATGGATGGGGCCACACTTGGAGTCAGAGGTTCCACAAATATCCAAAACCAAGCGCGTAATGCGCTCGATCATGGGAACCGTCAATTGCGGATCCACGCCACGCTCAAAACGATGCCCTGCATCGGTTGCAAAATTAAATCGCCTTGAGCGACCCGCCACTGCTTGCGGCCACCAAAAGGCCGCCTCGATGTAGATCGATTGCGTGTGCTCGCTCACTGCAGTCGACAGCCCTCCCATGATACCGGCCAAGGACTCGATGCCTCGCATGTCAGCAATCACACCCACGTCTTCATCCACCGTGATGGTTTGCTCATTCAAGAGTTCAATGGACTCTCCAGTCTTGCCCCAGCGAACGGTCAAAGGGGCTTGAATTTGATCGAGATCAAAAATATGGGTCGGTTGACCGTACTCAAACATGACGTAGTTTGAAATATCCACTAAAGGCGTGACCGTGCGCTGTCCACAGCGCGCAAGTCGCTCGCTCATCCACTGCGGTGTTTTTGCGTGTGGATTCAAACCCTTTAAAACTCGACCGCTGAATCGCCCGCACAATTCGGGCGAGGCAATTGTGACACTCAAATGGTCCGCTGAAGTCACAGCAACCTCATCGATTCTTGGCGACTTTAACGGTGTTTTCGTGATCGCGGAGACTTCTCGTGCAATGCCATAAATACTTAAACAGTGGGCCAAATTGGGGGTGAGCTTGAGTGTAAACAGCACCTCATCCAACTGAAGCACATCGCGAACGTTGGCACCCAAGGCGGCCTCTTGATGCAAGGCAAGCAAGCCGCCATGATCGTCATTGATTTTAAGTTCCTTGGCCGAGCACAGCATGCCCAAACTCTCTACGCCCATCAATTTGACGGGCCGAATTTCCAAGGACTTGCCATCCTCACCAGGAGGCAATTGTGCGCCCAAGAGGGCACAAGGCACCTTCATGCCCACTTGTGCATTGGGTGCGCCGCACACAATGCTCAATGGACTTGATTGCCCCACATCCACTTGACAAACTCGCAGCCGATCCGCCTTGGGGTGCGCGTGAATGGCGGTGATCAATCCCACCACTACATTTGTAAACGCTGGCGCGACAGGCCTAATGTCCTCCACCTCCAACCCTGCCATGGTCAACGCATCCGCAAGTGCTTGCGTGTTCAAAGCCGGGTTACAAAACTCTCTCAACCAAGATTCTGGAAATTGCATTGATTTTCTCTCCTGGCGAGTTACTGAAATTGATTTAAAAAGCGCAAGTCGCCGTCAAAGAAAAGTCTCAAATCGTTGACGCCGTATCGGAGCATGGTCAATCGGTCTGGCCCCATACCAAACGCAAATCCGATATAGCGCTCAGGATCTAAGCCCATATTGCGCACCACATTGGGATGAACTTGGCCCGAACCAGCCACCTCCAACCAACGCCCAGCCAAGGGACCCGAGACAAACTGAATATCAATTTCAGCACTGGGTTCTGTGAAAGGGAAAAAACTGGGCCTAAAGCGCAAGATCAAGTCTTCACTCTCAAAAAACATTTTGCAAAAGTTGGTAAACACCACTTTCAAATCCTTGAAACTCACTTGCTCACCAATCCAAAGGCCTTCACATTGATGAAACATCGGTGAATGCGTCGCATCACTGTCCACGCGATACGTTCGTCCTGGTGCAATGACCCGAATTTCAGGCATGCTTTGCCCTTGATCGATCAAAGATTGATGGCGTTTGACGTGTTGTACCGCATGCCTAATTTGCATTGGACTCGTATGGGTTCTGAGCAAATGCCCCCCTTCAACGTAGAAGGTATCGTGCATGGACCTGGCTGGATGGTTTTGAGGGGTGTTCAAGGCCGTGAAATTGAACCAATCGGTTTCGATTTCTGGGCCACGGGCCGTCTCAAAGCCCATGGAGGAGAACACCTGCTCGATGCGCTCCATGGTCATGCTCACAGGATGCAAGCCGCCTTTGTGCCGTGCACGTCCTGGCAAGGTGACATCCAAAGCCTCGGCTTGTAGTTGCCGGTCTAACTCTGCAGCTTGCATCTGCATGCGTCTTTGTTGCAATGCATCTTCGATGCCTTGTTTGGCTTTGTTGATGAGCGCACCTTGCGCTTTTTTTTCATCAACTGAAAGCGCTGACAACCCCTTCATGAGCTCTGTAATTCGACCCGTCTTACCCAAGAACAAGGCCTTGGCATTTTCTAAATCGGCCGGTGTTTTTGCATCATCAAAGGCGCGTTCAGCTTGGGTCAACAAATCATCAATAGGGGCGTTCATGAAGTCAAGACTCTTTAAAAAATAAAAAAAGAGGTCAAAGCGAGCACTTCTTGAGCACCTGCCAGAACCTCTCTTGATGAAAGAGATTGGCCTCAGTAGGATTTCAATTCTGAGATCCTACTGCCTCCTTATAAAAGAGGACGGCAATCTTTTCAAACTCTTGGAGAATTAAATCGCTAGCTTCGCTTTCACCTGCTCCACGATACTTCCAAAAGCAGCTTTATCGTGTACCGCCAAATCAGCGAGCATCTTGCGATCAATCTCGATCATTGACTTTTTCAAGCCATTGGCAAACTGACTGTAGGTCAGTCCACACTCTCTGGCTGCCGCATTGATACGGGCAATCCAAAGTTGACGAAAGACCCTCTTTTTGGTCCGGCGGTCACGGTAGGCATATTGGCCTGCCTTCATCACCGCTTCTTTAGCGACTCTAAAGACATTGCCACGACGACCGCGAAAGCCTTTTGCAAGGACCAGTATTTTTTTATGACGTGCCCGAGCCGTCACACCACGTTTTACGCGAGGCATATTGTTTCTCCTGGTTGTTCGTTAAATTAAAGACCGGCCATTGGCAACATTTGCGCCATGTGACCCATATTGGTCTCATGAACTGCAACTGCTCCACGCAAATGGCGTTTGTTCTTGGTAGTCTTCTTGGTCAAGATATGACGCTTAAAGGCTTGACCACGTTTAACGGTCCCACCAGGACGAACTCGAAAGCGCTTTTTAGCGCTGCTTTTTGTTTTCATTTTGGGCATTTTGAATGCTCCTTAACTTCAATTGCGCTCGTGAGGCGTTTACGAACCAGTTCGTAACCTTGTTGGCCCCGAGACGCTTCTTTTTTTGCGTAACCTTTGGATCAAGCAGACGCCACTGACGTGGTGTCTGCAACGGGTTTGGTCACGCTACCCGGTTTTTTCTTGCCAGGCGCAATCATCATGATCATCTGGCGGCCTTCTAACTTTGGAAACTGTTCGACCACAATGGAGTCGGCCAATTCATCCCTAATTCTGTTCAACAAGGCCATTCCTAGCTCTTGATGCGTAATTTCTCGTCCTCTAAAGCGAAGTGTGATTTTACACTTATCGCCCTCATCCAAAAAGCGCCTAATATTGCGCAATTTGATGTTGTAGTCTCCATCATCCGTTCCAGGTCGAAACTTGATTTCCTTGACCTCAATCACTTTTTGCTTGGATTTGGCCTCAGCCGCCTTCTTTTGTTCTTGGTACTTGAACTTACCGTAGTCCATCAATCGACAAACAGGTGGTGTCGCTGTGGCAGCAATTTCAACCAAATCCACGTCCAAATCCCCCGCCATTCTCAACGCTTCAGCGATGCTAACAATCCCAATGGCCTCGTTATCTTGACCAGTCAGACGAACTTCCGGGGCCATGATTTCCCGGTTAAGGCGGTGTTTGCGCTCCTCACGAAGGCGGCGATCACGAAATTCAGTAGCGATGGTGTCAATCCTCAAAAAAGTCTGGCCAAGATCGGCCAAGGGCATGCCATGCTTTCCCAACATCGCGAATCCGCCAAGGATCAACGCTTGTGATCGATCTCGTCTTGGAGTTTGTGCATAAATTCAGCCGTGGTCATCACACCTAGGTCAACATTGCCCCGAGCTCGAACCGCGACTGAAGCAGATGCCTTCTCGGAGTCACCAATGACCAACAGAAAGGGAAGCTTGCGCATAGAATGAGAGCGTATTTTATACGTAATTTTCTCATTGCTCACGTCCAAAGCCACTCTAAACCCTTGATTTTTCAGCATTTTGGCGACATCTTGGGCATATTCAGACTGAGATTCGGTGATCGTCAGAATGGCCACCTGAACTGGGGCCAGCCAAGTTGGCAAGGCGCCGGCATGCTGTTCAATCAAAATTCCTATGAAACGCTCTAAACTGCCCACAATGGCCCTGTGAAGCATCACTGGACGCTGCCTTGAGCTGTCCAAGGCGACATATTCCGCATCCAAACGCTCTGGCATTGAGAAGTCCACCTGAATTGTCCCACACTGCCATTGTCGCCCAATGGCGTCTTTGAGCGTGTATTCAATCTTGGGGCCGTAAAACGCACCGTCTCCTGGTGAGAGCTCATAGTGACAACCGGAGACATCCAAACTGTGCTTCAAAGCGGCCTCGGCTTTGTCCCAAATCTCATCACTGCCAATGCGTTGCACTGGGCGTGTTGCCACTTTATAAATGATGCTTTCAAACCCAAAGTCTTTGTAGACTTTTTGCAAGAGGGTGGTGAAATCCGTGCACTCTTGAAGAATTTGATCCTCGGTACAAAATATATGTCCATCGTCTTGCGTAAAACCTCTCACTCGCATGATGCCGTGCAGTCCGCCAGAGGGCTCATTTCGATGACACTGCCCAAACTCACCATATCGAAGTGGCAAATCACGGTAACTCTTGATGCCTTGCTTGTAAATCAAAATATGGCCAGGGCAATTCATGGGCTTGAGCGCGTAATCTCTCTTTTCGCTTTCTGTTGTGAACATGTTGTCGCGGTATTTGTCCCAATGCCCTGTTTTTTCCCAAAGCGTCTTGTCAATGACCTGAGGGCCTTTGACCTCCAAGTATCCATTGTCCCGGTAGACTTGTCTCATGTACTGCTCTACACCTTGCCAAATGGTCCAACCATTGGGGTGCCAAAAGACCAAGCCAGGGGCATGTTCGTCGATATGAAACAGATCCAACTCACGCCCTAAGCGTCGATGGTCTCTCTTTTCAGACTCCTCAAGCATGGCCAAATAGCCCTGCAAAGCATCTTTAGACTCCCAAGCTGTTCCATAAATCCTTTGAAGCATCTCATTTCGATGGTCGCCCCTCCAGTAGGCCCCAGCGACTTTCATGAGCTTGAAAAATTTCAACTTTCCCGTGGATGGCACGTGAGGACCACGGCACAAATCCGTAAAGGCGCCCTCACTGTACAAGGAGACGTCTTCTCCAGCGGGAATGCTTTGAATGATTTCCGCCTTGTAGTGCTCCCCTAAATTTTTAAAAAAAGCGACCGCCTCGTCTCTTGGAAGGACGCGTCTACTCAAAGGCTCGTCCTTGGCTGCAAGCTCCGTCATCTTTTTCTCTATGCTCACCAAATCCTCTGGCGTAAAAGGACGGCTATAAGAAAAATCATAGTAAAAGCCATTTTCAATCACAGGTCCAATGGTCACTTGAGCATCAGGATAGAGGGACTTGACCGCATAGGCCATCAAATGAGCGCTAGAGTGGCGAATAACTTCTAGGCCCTCAGGATCTTTGCTGGTCAAAATAGAGAGTGTGCTGTTGACTTGAATCAAATGACTGGTATCGACGACTTGACCATTCACGCGCCCAGCAAGAGCGGCCTTTGCAAGCCCAGATCCGATGGAAGCGGCCACATCAAACACACTTACAGGCCCTGGATATTGCCTGACTGAACCGTCAGGTAGCGTAATGTCTAACATAAATTATAGGTTCGGTTATTGATGACTGGTATCTGGAAGTCAAACTAATTTTTTAAATCAAAAATGACTTCATGCATTTGATCTTGGCCAAAAAAAAGAGCTTCTATGAAAAAGAACTCTGCACATCTTGATGCATTGGCTTGAACACAAACAAAAAAACTGCAAAGCACTCTTTGATCTTGTGATGCATTTTCCCACATTTTACGCTTGAGTCTTAAGGCTGTGTGTTTTTCAAAATATACACTTTGATACAAGGCTCATAGGGACAGTGAAATAATTTTTTTCCCAACTAAAAATTATAAGATTAGCTGCCCAAAAAATCTCCAGCATCTAAATACCACTCTTTCTAGAGAGAAAGAGTTGAGACTTTCAAACGAGGAAATTTTGAGAAAACCGCGCCTTGGGAGGAGAAAAACGCACTTTTATCCAAAAAAAACAACATTTACCAGTGAAAAAAGTACTTCTCCCCTTGGAAAGTCGTATTTTTCGCTATAGCATCACAACACTGATGGAAAACGCAGATTTCATTGGTTTTTATATACTTTAAGAAGGAACATCAAAAATGGCAACTGCAAAAAAAGCTCCGGCAAAAAAAGCTGCTAAAAAAGCGGCACCCGCCAAAAAAGCACCAGCGAAAAAAGTAGTCGCAAAAAAAGCGGCTCCTGCTAAAAAAGCGCCTGCTAAAAAAGTAGCTGCTAAAAAAGCTCCTGCTAAAAAAGTAGCTGCTAAAAAAGCTCCCGCTAAAAAAGCTCCCGCTAAAAAGCGCACCCCCAATGCAGCATTCATGAAGCCCTTGACCCCAAGCGCTGCATTGGCCGCTGTCATTGGCCACGCACCTAGCCCCCGCACTGAAGTTGTCAGCAAATTGTGGACTTACATCAAAAAGCACAACTTGCAAGACAAGGTCAACAGACGCAACATCAATGCTGACGACAAACTCAAAGCAGTTTTCGGCAAATCCCAAGTCACCATGTTTGAATTGGCTGGCTTGATCGGCAAGCACTTGTCATAATTTTCTGACAAGCTCCCCCTCAAGAGATTGAGGGGGATTTTTTTTGCCTAAAATCCGCAGCAAAGGTCCGGCAATGAGCGAGCTATTTGGCTTTTATCCAAGACGATAAAAGACTGTGCAAATCAGCTCTGACTTGGACAAGCACGCCACTCCAGTCGTCAAGCCGTTCTTGCCTGTATATTTTCATCGAGGCATACCAAGGCGAATTCCCAATGCCCAATTGCCACCGCCAACACGTATCAAAGCGATTGAGCAACCACACAGGCTTGCCCAAAGCCCCTGCCAAGTGTGCGCATGAAGTATCCACACTGATCAACAAGTCCAATTGATCCATGAGTGCAGCGGTGTCTGAAAAGTCTACAACCTCCCCCATGTGGTCTATGATGACAGGACCTCCCCAGTTTTGAGCTTCCAGCAAGCTCAGCTCCTTGATGGCTGCCTCCCCTTTTTGAAGGGAGTAAAACTCTATCTCCGGATGGGCCAAGGACTTGAGCATCTGCAATTGCATATTTCGTCGTTGATTGACCCCCCAACTCCAAGGCTGCTCAAAGCGCACACCACCTGACCAAACCAAGCCCACCCGGAGTTTGGCTTTGGGGCCCATCTTGCCTTTCCATTTCTCAGACAACAAGGGCGTTGACTTTAAATACCCCAAAGGAGTAGGAATGTTTGGCACGATCGACTTTAGCGCCAGGGGTAAACTCATTAAAGAGACATAAAAGTCACTCTCTGGACATTCTTGGTCATTAGGCCATATCTCAGAAATGCCTGGCGCAGACCGAAAAAGTTCAATGAGTGCAGTGGGCGCTTGCAGCAGCACGTGTGCACCGAGCTCTTTCAAATAGGCCAAGTACCGAACGAACTGAATGCTGTCTCCCAAGCCTTGCTCACAAGCGACCAAAATACTCTTATCTTTCAAGCTTTCTTTTCCCAGCCACATAGGAGCCACAGGTTTTACAAGTTTGTCTTGAATCGAGAGGTAAGTCGACTCATATAGGCGCCTGCATTCGAATAAAGGCCATCCTTTCGCAAACTGGGCATCGAGTAAATAAGATAAGCTCAGATGGTACCCTGCCCTTATGGATTGAGGCTCCAGCTCTAGGGCCTTTAAATAGCAATCAATGGCAAGTTTTGGTTTTTGCAGGTCATTCAACACATCGCCTAAATTGCACCAAGCATTGAGATGCGAGGGATCCAAATCCAAGACCCGTTGATACATGTTGGCGCTGGCTTCAAGCTCTCGGATGTCTTGCAACACAGTCGCCAAATTAAAACATATCAAAGCGCTCTGGGGATCCAGTGTCATGGCCCGTTCAAGTGCCAACCGAGCGGGCACAAACGCTTTGAGCTTTTGAAGAGCAACGGCTTTGTTCATATAAGCCAAAGGCATGCTTGGATCAATTGACAAAACCCGATCAAAAGACTCAAGGGCACTCTCCAAATCCCCCAATTGAATCTGTAACAAGCCCAGATTAAAGTGCGCTCCTTTGTGGTGAGAATCAATGCCCAAGGCGAGCTGATAGCTCTGCTGCGCCGCCCCTAACTGACCAAGTGCCTCTTGAGACACAGCCAAATCAAAGCATAACTTTGCATCACGCGGGTCTAAAAGTCGAGCCTGCTGGTAATGAACAATGGCCTTTTCAAATTGGCCCAACTGGTGACAGATCACACCAATGTTGTTTTGTATCTGAGCAGACGAAGGTTCAAGTTGACCAAGCTTATTCCAAGTGACGAGCGCTGCCGTCAGATCTCCCATGCCAACTTGAATTTGAGCAAGCAATGAATGTCCATCAAGCGAGTCAGGTGACAATTCGATCAAGAGTCGCGTTTGCGCCAAGGCTTGCTCAAACTGGCCGACCTTGGACAAGCACAGCGCCAAATAACGCAAGCATGGAGGGTGATTGTGCTTAATGGACAAGGTGGCCCTAAAGTAATCAATGGCCACCAAAAAACGCTGACTTCTTAAAAGAATCAACGCACTCAAGTACTGCGCATCAAAATGCAAGGGGTCTTTGTCAATGAGCAATTTGAAAATCTCAAATGCTTGATCGAATTCTCCGCTCTCATAATAGGCAACCCCTTTGCTAAAAAGGGGCTCGGAAAGCCTTTCAGAATTGGGTTGAATGAGCGTCATGACTTAAGTGACCTAGGAAAACAATTACACGATTGAATCATCCTGCCTTAAAAATAGACCAAGTCTATTATGCATTTTTAAAGCTTTAACATCTTGTGGTCAAGGCCGAAAAACTCCAAAAAAATGCCTGGCTTGGAAATTCTTAAGAGCAAACAGCCTAAAAAGGGCTGAACAAGACTTGGAAAACACTTAGTGAACTTTCGCTGATTGCCTTCTAAAATGCTGAAGGCTTGGTCAACAAGGAGATTTTCTTGAAGAATTTTTAGTGTTACAAATTTTGCCTGAATTTAAGCTTGACTCGACATGCTCGTCACGCAGGTCATCTAAGCACCTGTGTTTAAGTTTGTCTGCCTCTTGATTGCACTAAGCCATTTCGCACTTCAGTCCTTTGCCCAAACAAGCCCGAGCAGCAACTTTCCACAAAAGCCCATTAAATTCATCGTCCCACAGTGACCAATTCAGCGGCACACAAACGTTAATTAAAATCATCATGAATACCGTCAAATTACCTCACAACATCATTGTCTCTGACATACTCCCTCAGCATCGCGACTTGTATTATGGTGGCAAATGGCACAAGCCTCATGGTGGATACATCGACACCTTCAACCCCGCAACGGGGGAGAACCTAGGGCCATGTGCAGAGGCCAATGAGCAAGACATCAACTTGGCTGTCCATGCCGCTAAACAAGCCCAAATTGGATGGGCCAAATTAAAACCCTTGGAGCGTGCAAGCCTGCTCAAAAAAGTCGCCCAAATTCTGAGAGACAACGCTTTTGAGTTGGCTTTGCTTGATGCGGCCAATTGTGGCAATCCCATCAGTGAGATGCAAAGAGATGCGTTGATCGCCGCTGCACAAATTGATTATTACGCTGGACTCGCTACAGAGATCAAGGGAGAAACGATCCCGATGGGCGAGGGCATCTTGAATTACTCGGTGCGAGAACCCTATGGCGTATGTGCCAGAATTGTGGCTTATAACCATCCCATCATGTTCACCGCAGCCAAGATGGCGCCACCCTTGATCACGGGCAACACCGTGATCATGAAGCCTCCCTATCAAGCGCCTTTGTCCTCTTACAGAATGATGGAGCTTCTCGATGGCGTATTACCCCCAGGTGTTTTGAACATCGTGACGGGAAATTTAGTGGCCGGACAAAGCTTGGTCAAACACCCCGATATTCCAAGAATTGCTTTAATAGGTAGCGTACCCACAGGACGCGCCATTGCAAAAGCTGGTGCCGATCAACTCAAACATATCAGCTTAGAATTGGGAGGTAAAAACGCCTGTATCATTTACCCAGATGCAGACCTTAAAAAAGCCATTCCTGCAGCCATCAACGGCATGAACTTTACGTGGTGCGGACAAAGTTGCGGCTCGACATCAAGATTGTTTATACACCACTCCGTCTACGATGAAGTGATGCATGGTGTATTGGAGCAGGTAAAAAATTACATACCTGGCATACCCACAGATCTTAAGACAACCATGGGAAGCATTGTCTCCAAAGCTCAGTGGGAAAAGATCATGAACTACATTGAAATTGCCAAAAATGAAGGGGCCACACTGGTTCATGGGGGCAAAGCGCCAAACGACCCTTTGCTGGCAAAGGGTTGGTTCGTTGAGCCTACTATATTTACAAATGTCACCCAAAAAATGCGAATTGCAAATGAAGAAGTCTTTGGCCCAGTCTTGTCTGTGATTCGCTGGGAAAATGAAGAAGACATGTTCGAACAGGTGAATTCGGTTGAGTACGGTCTCACGGCCTCCATTTGGACGCAAAATTTAAAAAGTGCCCATGTCGCTGCCTCACGTGTTCAGTCAGGTTTTGTGTGGGTCAATCATGTAAGCAGCCACTTTATAGGTGCGTCTTTTGGCGGTTATAAACAATCTGGCATAGGAAGAGAAGAAGGATTTGATGAGATTTATGCATACACGCAGCACAAAAATATTCATATGGTTTTATGAAATAACATCATAAATTTAAACACTGTTGACAGACTATCAATAGCACTAGAAGTGGAGCGAGTAAGACTGCATTTTGATACGATTGAGTACTCATCAAGAGATGGGGTAAAACGATATTCGGATGTACTGGCAAAACTAGTTCTACTAATGCTTTTCAATACATTGTAATTTTCTCTGCCAATTTTAATTCTGCAGCAACTGATTGCAATCGAAGGTCGCCAGTATGAAGTTTTATTCCTGGCGATAACATTAAAGATGCAAGAAGATGGACGTCGACATAGCCGATACCCTTACCCATCAGTTTTCTCGATTCAATCAAGTGCAGAACTTCAATCTCGGTTGCCACCTTGATCATGGGCAGATCTGCCAAGAGAGATAGGATAGTACTCCTATTTTTAAGATGTCCACATGCCAATTCACCCAATAGAAAGGGATGCATATAAACTCGTCCTTCTTGCAAAAGGTTGAATAGGTATTCGTTTTTTGACCTTAGGTGATCAATCCAAACAGATGAATCAATAAGAATCATTTGATCTTGACACTTTTGCGGCGCGAAGGAAGATTGGCTTTGGGATCACTTCCACCCAAGAGGGCTAATCGTTTTGCACTTTCGCGTTGAATTAACGCTTTTAGACCCTCTCGAATGAGGTCATTGTTCCCAAAAGTTTGGCATAAATTTTGAGCCTTGATTAACAATTCCTCATCAATCGTGACAGTGGTACGCATCATAATTCCTTAAGTGTTATTCAAATATTAACATTAAATGATGCTGTTTTTGATTCAATATTCGGAAAAAATGTAATTTTTGAAACGACTGCGCAAATAAAAATATGCATAAAAAGAAGCTCTCCAGAAGAGTTCATACCTCTGGAAGACGCATGGATACTGCTACCCGAAACCGGATTCGAACCGGTAGGCCTCTATTAACGAAGCGGCGGATTTTAAATGTATCGTGCCGAATGCGAATACGAAAGCGCATTCATACTGGGTCTGCGACCTTTTGGAAATGTTGTGCTACCTTTTGTGCTACAAGATACAGTTGGTGTTTAAATTAATACGATTTCAAAAGAGCAATTTAGTAATTACCAAGCAAATCATATTAACAACAACAAAATCAATTCAATTTATTTTTAAAATTATCTGCTAATAAATTGTGTGTTTTTATTAGCATCTCACCAAGTTCAATGACTTTTTTAAGGGCGTAAAGCAAATTTTCTGGATTCGTCATGTATTCGTGGATAAGACTATTTCTAAGTCCTCGAAGTTCTATCCATTGGTCTGCGGACTCAATCCAGCCTAATTTTTCAGCTCTAAACAAATTGTCCAACTGAGAACCAACTTTTTCCAAATTTAGTTTCAAAATGGTAGGCAAAAGTTTGTCACCAATAGCGTCTTGCAGACGACTGAATCTGGCCACAAAGGCATCTAACATCTCACTGTGTTGTGGGTTCTCGTCAAGAGCTTCTATCCATTTGATGTCAACATTTGAATTAATGACTCGAATTCTCGATTGTTGAAAATACATGACTTCTTTCCCGGTTATTTCTAGAAGTTTTTCGATAATGTAGGTATTTGTGTCAGAAGAAGTCATAAAACAATGCCCGTTTTAATTGCCTGAGTATGGATGGGTTGAACCTGAGTTGATTCATCCTTTAGAAGAACATCAACTTTTCTTCCGCCTAAACGTATGTAGAGCTTGGTTGCAAGTCTACTCTCCACTTCAAATCGATTTTCTAGAGTGCGTCTCGTCTCGATTAGCAAATCAATATCGCCACCTTTCTCAGCGTCATCTACACGACTACCAAATAAACGGATGACTACGTCTGACCCCAATTGATCAGAAACTTCTTTCTTAATTAGTTCTTGGATTTTTGGGTCAAGTCGCATAGTGGTGACCTTAAAGCGATTAATCGTCGATTAGAAGCACAGGACTTAATGAACTTTTAGCTAACACGAGAAATACATAATAAATAATTAGTGCCCGTAACCGGAATCGAACCGGTACGCACGCTACTAACAAAAAGTCAAATTCTAAATGGATTCTAGCAAGTTTTTCAATGCTTTTCAACACAAAAAAGTACGTACGAGTTTGCTAAACAAAATGCTGGTAGCATGAAGTCAACGCGCCCGAAGGGTTTGGCACTGTTCTGGCTTTGTTCTGTGCGCGAAAAACACCATTGATGCGCTGCTTTGAGCAGTCTAATGTTGGTCCCCGAGACCGGAATCGAATCGATACGCCCGCTATTAATGAAGCGGAAAATTTTAAGTGTATCGCGCCCAATGCGAACCCTCATAATAATAGCTAAGCTACCGATTTGAAATTTTGTTCAACGTTTTGTGCTAAGCGTCTACATGTCGGGAAATAACTAAAAAAATGGGAGATCACACTTTAGTAACGTCTTTTAATTTTTTTTAGTTATAAAAATGATACTATTTAAATATTAAAACCTAAACCCTACAATGAGATCGCCTTTGATTCAAAAAATTTTATAGAATACTAATTGTATATACAAAAAGAAATTCCATTTGAGAACAGCATCCGTGTTTATGTCTGGCAACTCACGGCAGTAAGGTTACCAAAGGATTTTCAATTCGACGTGAAAGAAGTTGAAATATTGAAACGTGGAGATGAAGTTGTTCTTCGGAAAAAACACAAAAATATGTCCATCTTATTTGATATTTTGACTTCTATGCCAGAGAACTTTATGTCTGAGGGTAGATATAACTCTCCACCACAAGATCGTGAGAAAATTAAATAATGCTTAAATACATGATCGATACTGATATCTGTATCTACATTATGAACATTCGCCCCCCAGAAATAGCTTAAAAATTAAAAAAATTAAACTATGGCTCTGTTGGAATGCCAGTAATCACATTGGGTGAGTTATCGGTTGGAGCAGAAAAAAGCACACGAAGAAAATAAGCACTTTCCACTATTGAGCTACTGAAAAACTCAATCGAAATATTAGACATCAGAACGAGCGTAGCCACTGTTTTTGGACATATCAAAACACATTTGGAGCTATAAGGCAATATTATTGGGGTAAATGATCTATGGATAGCCTCTCAAGCTCTTGAACTTGGATTAACAATCGTCAACAATAATACTCGTGAGTTTTCGAGTGTTCCAAAATTGAAAGTTGAAAACTGGGTGAAATAAACTTTAGACTGTAATAAGTCCTTTACAAGGTATAACCCTACTTAATATTATTAGATCAAATTTTACAGCATCCTACTTTCCACATAAAAAATTTGCTCTTTGCAAATTTATAAATGAATTAGCCTCTTTGATTATTTTGCCATTTTCCAAACTACTGATTGGCCGGATTTCTAAGTATTACTTAACTAACAACTCAGGTTTCAATAAACTGGCCTCTTGACTACTGCAAGGAACTCAAAGCAAGTAATGATCTAATAACAATGCCACAAATAATAAACTCAAGTGTACCAAAGAAAATCTGAAGGTTTGGCGAGCCAGCGTCTCTGAATATGAGCGCCAGAGCTTGAAACCATACACACAGAAATATATGCTCAACACAATAGCCACAAGCAAATAGAGCCACGAACTCATGCCATAAATATAAGGCATCATACAGGCTAAGAACAGCATGATGGTATACAAAAAAATATGTAATCGGGTGAATTGGCTACCATGCGTCACCGGTAACATTGGAAGTCCTGATTTACGATATTCCTCAATCCGATATAAGGCCAGAGCCCAAAAGTGGGGTGGCGTCCAAAGAAATATAATTAGAAAAAGTAGCTGTGACTCTGGCTCAATATGACCAGTCATCGCCACCCATCCAAGGACAGGTGGCATTGCGCCTGAAGCACCTCCGATCACTATATTTTGTGGAGTCAGTGGCTTAAGAACGATGGTGTAAATAATGGCATAGCCTACAAATGTGGAAATTGTAAGCCACATGGTAATGGGATTCACCCAAACGTATAACAAAACAGACCCAGCAGTAAAAAGTAACACGGTAAAAAGTAAAATCTGACTGTCTATGAAATCTCCTTTGGCCGTGGCCCTCCATGCAGTGCGTTTCATTTTGGCATCAATGCTTTTTTCAACCAGGCAATTAAATACTGCAGCCGATGAAGCTATCAGCCATATTCCTATACACGCTAGTATTCCGCGTAAGATTTCCTCCTTACTAGGTAGTCCTGGAACGGCCAATACCATACCGATCAAAGCACAAAAAACAATCAGTTGCACTACCCGCGGTTTAGTTAGTGCATAAAGCTGTAAAAAAATCGGTACATGTGTATGCCTTGAGATAAAATTTATTTGCATTCTTGCTGCATCAGGAATGACGGATCATCCCAAATTTCCTTTGTAGGAAAATAAACCAATACTGGGAACTTTTCTCAACACCTGCCTTCTCCAGATTAGGATGAATTTTTAAAAGCCCACATAAAATCGGTTTTTGCAAAGGCTCAAGGTCGACAAAAAAAACATGCTTACCTGAGGTCAGAACTTTTTGAAAGCGAACAAATTTATAATTTAATTTTTGAATGCCAATTAAGCCTCCTTCCCAGGTACAAAAACCCATCAAGATAACAAAAAGAAATACAAACGGCATCCAACCAGCAACCGAATCAGCCCAACCTAACTGATGGACTGTAAAAAGCGTCAGTAGCGTAAGTGCCGCGCCAATACCTGCTCCTTGTAAACTACTATGAACCAAATCGGTCTTCATCACGGATTGCACTTCATGCAAGTGCTGATGCTTGGCCAACTCGGCATCATCTAAGCTCAATACATGTATTTGTGGCATAGATATTCCAGCTGCTTCAAGTTGGTCTTCAAAGTCCTCGAGCTCATCAAGACTGGTACCGATAAAGTAATGTCTCTGCATATTCATTTGAGATCCTTATCTATTTTTAGCCGCCAATTACTCAATTAGTGAAAATCTATTTCACTTGAGCGACCATATGGTCAACCGCATTCTTTACTTCAATATCAGACAATAAGGAATTACCTCCTTTAGCGGGCATGACTGCCTGTTGGCCCTGAATGCCATTCAAAGCACTGCTATACAAGGCTTTAGTTCCTTTAGCGATCCTTAGTTTCCACTGTACCTTATCACCTGCTTTTGGAGCACCGGCAATACCTTGCATGTGACAGGATGCACAATTTTCACTGTATATCTGTGCTCCATCTTTGATAACCACCGATACTGGTTTACCCAACGCGATAGGAGCCTGCGATTCCTCTAATTCTACAATTCCAACTCGTTTGATTCGATCGGCGATGCTTCGACCACTCGATAGCAATGAATCGCGTGCCTGGTCTAGTCGGCTCGGCAATGTTGTATGGTGATCGACCAATAGATACGTAAAAAGGGAAAGTGCAAGAAAGCTACCCAAAAGAACAATGAAGTTTATTAAATATTTTTTTTGAAACATGCACTTATCTCACATTGATTAAAGTTTAAAAAGGGAGCGGCAAAAGAAAATTCAAGAATCACAAGTCCTTATGATAAAACCTGCAATCTGTCGGTCTAACTACTTTAGGATTTCACTTTCACAAGCTGTTTAGAATCTTGGCATCATCTCAAATGCCTTCCAGAAATCATGTGACAAAAACTCACCCTAAGCAATCTTCAAAAACACCTACATTAAATTTTTCAAGAAATAGACACTTCGGGTAAAAAAAGTGTTGTCCGCTTCAAGCGCTGCAATACCTATAAAAGTTAGCAATAAAATCGGAGGGATCATAATGGCGTACATCAATGCAAGTCGCTCCCACATCATGTGCATGAAGACTGCCACGATCAAACCGGCCTTGAGCAGCATGAAGATAATGATCAGGGACCAACGCAAATAGCCATGGACATCCAGATAATCTACCATGTAGGAGGCTGTACTCAGCACGAAGAGTAATGCCCATATTTTTAAATAAGTGCTAATTGGATGTTGCTGATTATCTGTTTTTGACATAATTAAACCTACCAAAGATAGAAAAAGGCGAAGATGAATACCCAAACTAGATCAACAAAGTGCCAATAAAGCCCAAGAATTTCAACAATTTCATATTTACCTTTTCGGCCAGTAAAAAATCCAGGGCGTTCATTATCCAGATCGCCGCGATAGACCTTTATTGCAACAATAATTAGAAAAATTACACCTATTGAAACGTGAGTACCATGAAAGCCAGTGATCATGAAAAAGACCGAACCAAATTGAGCTGCACCCAATGGATTGCCCCATGGCCGTACTCCTTCCTCCATGATCAGCTTAGTCCACTCAAATGCCTGCATACCCACAAAAGAGGCACCCAAAAAAGCTGTGATTATTAACAAAATGAAGGTCACTTTTCGATTCTTTTGATAACCAAAATTGACTGCCATCGCCATCGTTCCACTACTGGAGATCAGGATGAATGTCATCAAGGCGATAAGGACCAGGGGAATATTTTTACCCGCAATCGTCAGTGCAAATACTTCGCTTGGATGCGGCCACGGGTCGGTAGCTGACATGCGTACAGTCATATAAGAAATAAGAAAAATACTGAAAATAAAGGTGTCGCTGACGAGAAAGATCCACATCATGGCCTTGCCCCATGTGACTTTCTTGAATGACTGCTGGTCAGCAGACCAGTCAGAAATGAAGCCCTTTACACCCTCTTCCAGTACTGGCGAGTGAAGCGGCGGCGTCGAAGCAGCAGTCGTTAACATTTTTGACCCCTATGACTTGATTCCACAAATAATAAGCAAGTAATCTAGATTGTTTCCAGTAAAAAGTAATCCAAACAGGATCAACCAGACAAGAAACAAAAAATGCCAGTAAAGTGCGCACAGTTCTATGCTTTGATGAATGTTTTGCGCATCAAACTTACCCATCATGCGAATGAGGATTCCACCCCAGACAATTAGTCCACCTATAAGATGCAAGCCATGTAGACTGGTTATTAAATAAAAGAATGCAATCGCGGGATTGTTTACTTTGAAGTAGGTCATTGAAGCCAGTTGTAGCCAAGCCTGATATTGGCCATATAAAAAAAATAGAGTAAACAATCCAGCGCCAAATAGACTGATATAAAGCAAATTAATCTTTACTCGTTTAACTGAGTAACGCGCCAATTCAAGGGAGATACTGCCTAGCAGTAAGGCCGCTGTATTTACCCAAAGTAACTTTATTTCGGGTGCAGGTCTCCAGTCCTCATAACCCATTCGACCTGCATAGGCAACGATCAAAAGAATAAACAAAACAGAGACGACACCAAGAAAAACTTTGAGTGCAACTCTTTTATCGGCTGCATGCGTGCTGCCTGAAAAGCGCAAAGGATGATCAGTCAGTCCAGTTTCTTCCCATGGCTTGATCAACACTTGAGTGAATATAGTCATTTATGTGCTTCCAAGTCCAATTGATGAGTGCTTGACTTCATGTGGAGCCATGTTTTGCGGTATGAAGTCCGCCTCTACGCCTGGTACGCTGTAATCATAGGCCCATCGATACACCAACGGCAACTCAGCGCCAAAGTTACCATGCTGTGGTGGCGTCTCAGATGTTTGCCATTCAAGTGTTGTCGCATTCCAAGGATTTGGCCCAGAGGGTGTTCCATTAAAATAGCTTCTCACTATGTTATATAAGAACAGTAACTGAGATGCACCGACAAATAAAGCGGCAAGCGTGATTCCAATATTTAGGCTGTGTACTGATTCTGGAATGAAATTGGTACCAGATATAGAATAAAAGCGTCTTGAGACACCGAGAAAACCCAGATAATGCATTGGCAGATAAATGGCATACGTCCCGATGAAAGTGCTCCAGAAGTGAATCTTTCCTAATCGTTCATTGAGCATGCGCCCAGTGATCTTGGGATACCAGTGGTAAATAGCTCCGAACACAACCATGACTGGTGCGACTGCCATCACCATGTGGAAATGCGCCACAACAAACATCGTGTCCGAGAGGGGCACACTGACACTCACATTACCCAAAAATAGGCCTGTTAATCCTCCATGCAAGAAGGAGAAAAGAAAACCAATGGCGAACAACATAGGCAAAGAGAGGTGAATATTTCCCTGCCAAAGTGTGAGTGTCCAGTTGTAGACTTTGATTGCAGTCGGTATGGCGATGATCAGTGTGGTTGTGGCAAAGAAGAATCCAAAATACGGATTCATGCCGCTTACATACATGTGATGCGCCCAAACAAAGAAACTCAGTGCACCGATGCCAACAATAGCCCAAACCATCATCCTATAGCCAAAGATACTTTTACGTGCATGTACGCTGAACAAGTCAGAGACGATACCAAATGCGGGCAAGGCGACAATATAGACCTCAGGATGACCGAAGAACCAGAACAAGTGCTGGAACAACAACGGATTGCCACCGGTATAACTAGCTTGTTTACCCATTGTGATCAGCGCAGGCATGAAAAAACTAGTTCCTAGCAACAGATCAAACAGCATCATGACGGCACTGACAAAAAGCGCTGGGAAGGCCAACAAAGCCAGAATAGTAGCTGTAAAAATACCCCAGATTGTCAAAGGCATTCGCATTAAAGTCATGCCGCGCGTTCGTGCCTGTAATATTGTTACAACGTAATTTAGACCACCCATGGTAAAACCGATGATGAAGAATGCCAGTGATACCAGCATCAGGATAATGCCCCATGTAGCCCCAGGAGACCCCTTAAGTATGGCTTGCGGCGGATAAAGGGTCCAACCCGCTCCGGTGGGCCCTCCAGGTACAAAAAAACTGAGTACAAGCAACAAAACTGCAAACAAGTAAATCCAAAAGCTAAGCATGTTCAGATAGGGAAAAACCATATCGCGTGCACCGACCATCAGAGGAATCAAGTAATTGCCAAAGCCACCAAGAAACAGGGCTGTCAGCAGATACACCACCATAATCATGCCGTGCATGGTCACAGCCTGAAGGTAGTTACTAGGGTCGATGAAAGAAAAAGTATTGGGAAAAGCCAATTGAAGTCTCATGATCCAAGACAAGACCAAAGCGACCAGACCAATCGAAATTGCAACTATTGCATACTGGATGGCAATGACTTTAGCATCCTGACTCCAAATGTATTTTCCAATAAATGTTTTAGGGTGATATAGCTCCATCTCCCCTACTTCTGTCGGGGTGACATAAGCAGTTTCATCGTGTGCCACGTAAGTCATCAAAATCTCCTTCGCCTAATTTGGTTTGATCGTTCTCTTGTGGCTCATTTAGGGCAATAAATTAATATATGCCACCATGTCCTTGACAGCTTGCTCGTCTGTCAAAATAGACGCCATCTGCACCATTTGCGGTCCATAATCATCCCTGGCATGTGCCCCCCGATAACTTTGCTTGAAGTTCTTAAGCTGAGTCATGATGTACCAGTCATTCATGCCCTTGAGTCTAGGTGCATGCATGAGTTGCACACCCTGGCCACCATCTCCGTGGCAGACCGAACATGTGGAATCAAAAAGCGATTTACCATTGAGAGCATTGCCTTTAACGGTCACCTGAGTCGCATGGTCTGGCAAGGAGTTGATATAGGAACTTACGTTTGCGATCGCCGCCTCATCGATAAGTGTCATGGCCATAGAGGCCATCACCTTGCCATTTACATCCTTTTCATTAGTTCCACGAATACCTTGTTTGAAATTTGTAAGTTGGTGTTGCAAATACCATTTTCCTTGACCCGTTAATTTTGGGGCATTGACCAGCATATTACCCTGCGCTTGGGCACCATGGCACGCAACGCAGGTAGCATAAATTTGCTTTCCGGCTTGGAGATCCCCTTTAGGTATTGCCAACACTTGCGCATAACTATGCTGCTTATCCAACCAAGCCTGATAGGCTGGCGGTTCTTGAACCACAATCTTTCCGCGCATCGCGAAATGACCAACGCCACATAGTTCATTGCACAATAGATCAAAGTTGCCGGCTAGCGTTGGAGTTAACCAGATATAGGTGACCGAGCCAGGCACCAAGTCCATTTTGGCGCGGAACTGGGGTACGGTGAAGTTATGCAGAACATCAATGGAACGCAGCAATATCTTGACCGGCTTACCCAATGGAAGATGTAACTCCTGACTGGATACCAGCACATCGTCTTGTCCATTAGGATCTTTACCGTTCATACCAAAGGGGTTATCCTCAGTGATGTTTTTAGCATCAACAAGACCCAATTTCCCGTCTTTGCCTGGCAATCTATATTGCCAGTGCCACTGCTGGCCTATAGCTTCAACTACCATGGCTTCGCTCGGTACGGAGACGTAACGGCCCCAAGTGGTTAGCCCGGGCGCAAGCATGGAAGCAATGCCAACGGTGGTGATCCCTATCAACCACCATTCAAGTTTTTTATTTTCGGGTTGGTAAGCAGCTCGTGTACCTGGGCGAGCACGAAACCGAATCACACAATAACCAACAAATAAATTGATGACTACAAAAACGAACCCGGTGATCCAGAACGTAAGTTGTATCGTTTCGTCAATCGCCACCCAGTTGGACGCAAGGGGGGTGAAATACCATGGACTTAAATAGTGAAAAAGAAGCGAACCAATGACAAGAAAAAATAAAACAATTGCAATAACCATAATAACTATTTTAAGAATTAAGGGTTGTCGAGTTGGTAGTCAAGAAATTAAAGATGCTTTATCTATCGAGATTTGCATAGATAAAAGTCAATAATTTCTACCGTTTTCATTAGACAGGTCATTTGAGTTGACTGAGTCATACATAAACACATCAAATCTTTAACTCCTGCTTCTTAAGTATTTAAATTAATTAATTTAAAAAATATAAAATTTTTAAAATTCATAAAATTATTAAAACTCATAAATATATTAGCAAGTATAGGTGTTTACCCCGAACGCCATGTGCTTATCTTTTATCAGTAGTGTCCCAACGTTTTTCAGAGGAGAGGGAGCTGAAATTGCTCTGAATTTGTATCAGAATTTTCCTGCTCCCCCGTAAACAGTTGATTTATTGGAGTTTTTTCAAACATGGACAGACTCAAGATTTGTAGAATTTCGTAAAGTGATTGATCGAGTTTCAATCGTTTTTTGACGATCGCGATGAGCACGTAAGTGCACACTGCGATCCAGATTTGTGTTTTGACTGCGTTCTCTGTTGTACCCAGAAATTTCTTGATTCGTAAATGCTGCTTGATCCATTTGAAGAACAATTCC
>Ga0114971_10000582_pt1 | contig 23955 bp, 20 predicted proteins | sample M_140625_MF_Meta_FD_87320 | JGI IMG/M metagenome (GOLD analysis project Ga0114971, IMG submission 87320) | Freshwater microbial communities from Lake Montjoie, Canada to study carbon cycling - M_140625_MF_MetaG | ecosystem: Environmental > Aquatic > Freshwater > Lake | place: Lake Montjoie...
CGGCCGCTTGCCATCCAAAAAGCTCTCTGGAAGGTGAAGCCCGACCCGCGATACGTGGCTGATCCGGCTCAGGGCTCCCGGCACAACCGCGGCTCGGCCGTGGACGTCACGCTCGTCGACGCGGAGGGCCGCGAGCTGCCGATGCCGTCGGCCTTCGACGAGTTCAGCGAGCGGTCGCACCTCGCCTTCGTCGATGCACCCGGTGACCTGCTCGCCAACCGCGAGACGCTCCAGAAGGCGATGCGAGCCGAGGGATTCATCCCGCTGGCGACGGAGTGGTGGCACTTCGACGCCCCGGGCTGGCGGGCCTTTCCCGTGATGGATGCCAACCCGTACTCGGAGCCACTGTTCCCAGACAGCCGGCCGAAGAAGGAGTCGCCGTGAGGATCCTCAGAGCCCTGCCGTCCGCAGTTACCTGCGCCGCGGTCCTTGTCGCCACGGTCGCCACCGCCGCCGACGCACTCGTCGCGATTCCGGGATGCATGCTCGTGGCTGCTGATTGGGCCGACGGCGACAGCTTTCGGGTCCGCACCCCGGCCGGCGAGGAGCACACCGTGCGTCTCTACGGCGCGGACTGCCTGGAACACCACGTGAACGACGAGACCGACGCCCGCCGGCTCCGGAGCCAGCGGCGTTACTTCGGGATCGCCGAAGCGGGATCCGACACCGCCGCGTCGATCGAGTTCGCGAAGCGACTCGGGGCGGAGGCGACGGCCGAGACCCGGCGGCTGCTCACCGATCCCTTCACGCTGCACACGAGCTTCGCAGACGGCCGCGGCGACGCCCGGTTCAAACGGATCTACGGCTTCGTGACCGACGCGAAGGGCCGCGACCTCGCCGAGCAGCTCATCTCGAAGGGTCTCGCGCGGGCCTTCGGCGTGGCGCGGAGCACGCCGAAGGGCGATTCCGGCGACGAGTATCGCGAACGGCTCGCCGATCTGGAACTCCAGGCCGCATCGCGACGGCTGGGCATCTGGGAGCACACCGACTGGGACAGAATGCCTGCGGAGCGGCGGATCGAACGAATGGAGGAGCGCGAACTCCGCGACGCAATCGACGGCACCCGGCCACCGCCCGCGGACTTCGTGCTCGACCCCAACACCGCCTCGCGAAACGATCTCATGCGGCTGCCCGGCGTGGGCGAGGCGCTCGCAAACCGGATCATGGAGCGGCGGCCCTACCGCCGCGTCGTCGATCTCCTCGAAGTGGAAGGCATCGGGCCGGCGAAGTTCCGCGAACTGAAGGGGATGCTGCGAATCGAGGCGGCTGCGCCCTGACCGAATCAGCGGTCGGGGGTTTGTGCGGGCATGAAGGTAGTTCTGAGCAGGCGGTAGCCCAGGAAGGCACACAGGTTGACAACCTGTGCTACGAGGGGGAGGCGGAAAGGCACACAGGTTGAAAACCTGTGCTACAGCTAAGACACAGACACAGGTTGACAACCTGTTGTGCTACGAGCGGGAGGCGGAGGCCCGTCCAGCATCGTTACGCCGCCGCCCGTTGCCGGGGCGGAGCGAGCTTGAAGAGCGCGAAGAGGTCATCCGCTGTCAGCCCCGCCGACGCGGGCTCGCCGGCCTGCGACAGGATCGTCTCGGAGAGATCCCGCTTGCGGCGGAGCACCTCGTCGATCCGCTCTTCGATCGTGTCCACGGAGAGGAACCGTGTGACGGTCACCGCGCCGGCCGCACCGATGCGATGTGCGCGGTTGATCGCCTGATCCTCGACGGCCGGGTTCCACCAACGGTCGAAGAGAAACACGTATTGCGAGAACTGCAGGTTCAACCCCACGGCCCCGGCCCCGTACGACAGGAGCAGCACCGAGTGCTTCTTCTCGTGCTTGAATCGCCGGATTGCCTCGTCGCGGGCCACGGTTGACATCCCGCCGTGGTATTGGATCGCGCCGAACTTACCGAGCGCGCCCTCGAGCCGGCCGAGTGTCTCCACCCACTGGCTGAACACGAGCGCCTTGCGGCCGCTGGCCTGCACCTCTTCCAGTTCCGCCTGGAGGCATTCGAGCTTTGCGCTCTCTCCCGTCGCGGTATCGAAGTTGCAGATCTGCTTGAGCCGCAGCACCAGTTCGAAGACGTGCTGGATCGTGGCCTCGCGGCCCATGTCGGCCAGCCGCAGCACTCCCTCCTCCTCCGCCCGGCGGTAGGTCTCGCGCTGCTCGGCCGTGAGTTCGATCCGCTCGTCGCGGTTGAGCCGCGGCGGCATGTCCTTGAGCACCTTGTCTTTCGTCCGACGGAGAATGTGGTCGGAGACCGCCGCGCCCATCGCCTTCGGCGTCATTCGCTCGCTGATCTGCCCGGGGGCCACGAACTCGAACAGGCCGACGAGGTCGTCGGCGCTGTTCTCGATCGGCGTGCCAGTCAGCGCCCACGAGCGGCGGCGGTCGAGCGAGCGGACGGATTGGTTGGTCTGGCTGGCGCGGTTCTTGATCCGCTGGGCCTCGTCAAGGACCACGAGGTCGAACGACAGACCGAGTTCGGCCACCAGGTCGCGGTCGCGGACCAGCACCTCGTAGTTGGCGAGCTTCACCGGCACATCGGGCAGGCTCCACTGCCACCGCCGCCGCGGCTGGTCACCCTCGATCACGGCCACGACCAGTTCCGGTGCCCAGTCGGCGAGCTCGCGGGCCCAGTTGGAGACGAGACCCTTCGGACAGACCACGAGCACCCGCCGGGCCTCGCCACTCCGCACGAGCAGCCGGATCGACGAGATCGCTTGCATCGACTTCCCGAGCCCCATTTCGTCGGCCAGCACGGCGGAGTGCCGCGGCACGAGAAAGGCCATGCCGTCGAACTGAAACGGGAACGGCTGCCGCGGAAACTCGAGTTTCCCCGCGTGCAGCATCGTCTCGAGGTCGGGCTGGAGGAGGTAGAAGAACTTCTCAGAGAGCTTGACGACGTCGCGCGGCGGGGCGATCCGAATTCGCCGCGCGGCCGCGGGCGGCGGCGCGGCATCGACCGCCGCCGCCTCCGAAGGCTCGGCCAGCCGCGGAACGCGAGCCGGTGCCATCGGCGCCGCCAGTGCCGGTGGCGTGAACTGGTAGCTCGTCACCTTCGGCCGTGCGAAGCCGAGATCGACGCGAACGACCACCGGCGGCGCACCGGCGATCGGCAACCGCAGGGCTGGTGGCCGTGGGATGCGCACGTCGACCGAAGGCCGCACGCTGCCAGGCCCGATCACCAGATCAGCACCACGGATCGATCGCACCGTGTTCACGGGTTTGTCGGTCATGCCGGTGGCGTTTAGTGCCGCTGTGCCTCCTCGATCGCCGCGCGGATTCGTTCGAAAGGCTCACGAAGATCGACGGCCTCGGCCAGCCGAGCCACCCGATCGCGGATCGCAGCCGCGTCGGCGGCGTCGTCGGCGTGCGTCGTGACGTGCGACTCGCCCACGGTGAATCCCGCCACGACCGACTCGCCATCGAGCGGCCGAACGAGCGCCACCGGGAGTTTCGTGTGCGGCCTGACGTGGAGCATCGCGTCGCAATCGGTGAGCACGATCGTGGGCGACGCCTTGCTCTCCCCAAGCAGCGTGCCGCCGATCTGCTGGCCGTGGAGGTGGCCGTGAAGGGTGGAGCCGTAGAGGATCTGCTGCGCGCGGCTCACCTTCACCGGGGCGGTGCAGTGAAACTCCAGCGGACGACCGAGGGCGTCCACCACGAGATAGCCGCCGAACAGGCCGTGCAGCGGCGAATCGACCGCCGTCAGGAATCCGAACACCGCTCCGTCGCCGCCTGGCTCCGCCTGCTGCTGCATGCCCGCCTCACTCCCTCGCCCAACGCGGCCGCCTTCCCTGGGGCCGCACGAGGCATCCCATCCATCGGGCGTCGCCGCCGCCCACTTGAACGGCCGCGGTCCACCGGGCCGACACCCCGCTGATTCACGGCCCCAGACGCGGGTGCCAAGCTGGGCAAACCCTGCCGATGGTGCCGACGACGGTGTTCGCACCGTGGAAAACCGACCCCGTCGCGCCTACGATAGATCACCGGCGCGGGTGCTTTTCGCCACGCATGCCCCAGGATGGGAGACCCATGAGCGACGTTCCGCAGATCTTCAGCCAGTTCGACATCTCGGCCGGCACGGTCGCGGCCGGGAGCCAACAGCCCGTCACTGGCGACCTCACTGAAACGAACCGCCTGCTCCGCGACCTCGTGCTGGCGCAGCACAAGTCGAACGAACTGCTTGTCGAACTCGTCAATCAGGTGTCGCAGCAGCAGCGGCAGCGGATGGCGGAACTGAAGGCCTGGAAAGAGGCCAACCCGCAACTCGCCAAGGCCTGCCGCCATGCCGCAGAGTCGCTCTCGAAGGTGCATACCGAGTTCCTATCGGGTCTTGCCCAGGAGGCCGCCGACAACGCCGACGACTTCTCCGACAGTGAGTACGCGCTCGGAGAGTTCATTGATCGCTACGGCCCCCGCCTCGCGCACTTCAATGGTGTGCTCCAACTCTTCGCTCAGCTCGGCGCACCGCTGCCGCAGCCCGAAACCCCTGCGGACGGCTGACCGTCTCAGACCAACCGCGAGCTCCTTCGCGGCCCCCGCCCTCCCCCAGGAATCCGTTCATGTCAGGTGCCGCATCCGCGCAGGAAAAGCCCCCGGTGTTTGATGTCGCCAGCGACGAAGCGGTGAAGCAGGCCCGTGCGATTCTCGACGCCCAGACCGTCGAGATGATGGCGTGGCACTTCCACGAATCGACCGGCTGCCCGTTCTGGCTCGACTACGCGAAGAGCCTGCCGTTCAATCCGCTCACCGACGTGAAGTGCTTCGACGACCTCAAGAAGTTTCCGCCCTTCGAGGATGAATGGCTCCGGGGCGGCCCGGTCCGCCGCTGGGTGCCGAAGGGGCTCGCCGACCAGCCGATCTACGTCTTCGAGACGGGCGGGACGACGGGCGTGCCGAAGTCGCGGGTCAACTCGCGGGACTTCCGCACCGACTACGAGATGTTCAGCGACACGCTTCCCGAGAGGTATTTCCCGCGGGGCGCCAACTGGCTGATGCTCGGCCCCTCGGGCCCGCGACGGCTGCGGCTCTCGATCGAGCATCTCGCCCAGCACCGCGGTGGCATCTGCTTCTGCGTCGATCTCGACCCCCGCTGGGTGATCAAGCTGATCCAGAAGGGCTGGATGGAACACCTCGAGGCCTACAAGCAGCACTGCGTCGATCAGGCGATCACGGTTCTCGAGGCGGGCCACGACATCCGCTGCATGTTCACCACGCCAAAGCTCCTCGAGGCTCTGGCGATCGCGCTCGAGAAGAAGGGCACGACGATCGGCAAGGTGGGGATCACCGGCATCTTCTCGGGCGGCACGGAGTTCACGCCGCAGTGGACGCGGTTCGCAGTCGAGGAACTGCTCGACGGCGCCTACATGACGCCCACCTACGGCAACACGCTGATGGGCTTGGCAGCAAGCCGCCCCGTTGTGCCGGCCGACGGCTACACGATCGCCTACTACGCCCCGCAGCCGCGGGCCGTGATCGAGGTCGTGGATTTCGACGACCCGAATCGCGTCGTCCCCTACGGCGGCACGGGCCGCGTCCGCCTCACCACGCTCACCAAGGAAACCTTCATTCCCGGCTTTCTGGAGCGGGACGAGGGCGAGCGCGAGCGGCCCTACGCGAAGTATCCCTGGGACGGCATCAGCGGCGTCCGCCCATTCCGCGAACTCGCGGCCACCACGACGGTTGGCGTGTACTGAATGCACGGCTGCACCGCCATCCATGGCCGGTGCAGCCTGGGGTCGGCCGCGGCGAACGCCAAGGGTTCGTTGCGCGTTCGCGCCCAACCCGGCTTCGGGCTACCCGTTCCCCGTCGCCGGACGTTCACTCCGCCCATCCTGGGCTCCGCTCTCTCGATGCTGACTGCGCTCCGCCATCCATGGCTCCGCTGGTCAGCAACGCCGGCTCTCAGGAAACGAGTAGCCCGAAGCCTCGCCGAAATCAGTCCTATAGATCTCTCGAGGCAAGGCTCGGGGCTGCCCGTGCCGTGGAGCCGGGCTATGGGAGCGAGCGAAGCCATGGATGGCGAAGCGAAGCGGACATGCAGAGAGCGGCGGCCTGGAGGGCCGACGCGAACGTCCGGCGAGCGGCATGGGCAGCCCCGAGCCGGGTTGGGCGAATCGGCTAGAATCTCCACGACAAGCCACGTGCCCCCCCAGCCTAAGGTCCTCCTGCATGCATCTCCCCGCCTGGCGCTTCGGCAAACCCTACGAGTCACTCGAACGCGACACGCTCGTCCACTTCCTCACCGGCGAGCCCGTCGCTGAGGTCAGCCAGGTGGGCGGCGCCATCGTGGGCCGCGACCTGCAGAAGGCGGCGCAGGCCCGCAGGGCCCTGCTCGCGATCGATCCGGAAGAGATCGTCGAGCGGTTGCAGACCGCCGGCAACCTCTACGCCAATGGAACGGTCACCGTCGGCGACACGAAGCAGTCGCCCGACGACTTCGTCAAGCAGCAGTCGGCGACGACAGGGCTGCCCGAGAGCCTCTGCCGGGCCAACATGCAGAAGAACATGTTCGTGCTCTCGAACATGGATCGCATCCTCGACGCCCTCTCCCGCGGCCTCGATACGAAGGTTCTCTGGAACGGCTACGGCACCGAGCACCGCGGCGTGACGGTGAGCTACCAGGCCCAGTCGCCGGTGCTCGGACTCGTGCTCCCCTCCAACTCGCCGGGCGTGCACACGCTCTGGCTGCCGGTGATCGCGCTGGGCGTGGGGCTCGTGATGAAGCCGGGTAGTCAGGAGCCCTGGACGCCCTATCGCATGGCTGCCGCGATGGTCGAAGCCGGCATCCCCACCGAGGCGATCGGGCTCTATCCAGGGGCCACCGATGTCGGCGCCGGCGTCCTTGCCGGGTGCCGACGCAGCATGATCTTCGGCAGTGCCAAGACGGTCGAACAGTACCGCGGCAACCCCGGCGTGCAGGTTCACGGGCCCGGGTTCTCCAAGATCATCCTCGGCGACGACTGCGTGGACGACTGGGCGGCCCATCTCGACATGATGTGCGAGAGCGTGGCGATCAACAGCGGCCGCGGCTGCATCAATGCCTCGGCGGTCTACGCCAGCCGGCACACGAAGGAGATCGCCGAGGCCCTCGCGGAGCGGCTCGGGCCGATCGAGGTGAAGCTGCCGGACGATCCCGACGCGAAGCTCGCCGCGTTCACAATTCCCGGCGCCGCGAAGGCGATCTGGGGCCAGATCGAGGGCGGCCTGAAGGCTCCCGGAGTCACCCACGCCACCGGCAGGTACGGCGACCGGTTCGTGGAAGGCGAACGCTGCGGCTGGCTGCGGCCCACGGTCGTGCACTGCGCGACGCCGGAGCCGGAGATCGCGAAGGCGGAATACATGTTTCCGTTCGTGAGCGTGGTCGAGTGCCCGCAGGAACGGATCCTCGAGTCAATCGGCCCCACGCTCGTCTGCTCGGCGCTCACGAACGACGCGGCCTTCCGCTCCCGGCTCATGGAGTGCACGCACATCGATCGGCTCAACTTCGGTGCCATCCCGACCACGAAGCTCGACTGGCTGCAGCCGCACGAGGGCAACATCATCGACTTCCTCTATCGGTCGCGGGCGCTGCAGATGCCGGCGGCGGCGGGGTGAGCGTCCGCGTGTCTTCCCCCGACCCCCTGACGTTCAGCTTCACGGCGGCCACGCGGCTCGTCGTCGGCCCGGGCTCGCTCCGCCAACTCGGCGACATCGCCCGTGACCTCGGCGCGACGCGGGCACTGGTAACGAGCGACCGTGGCATCATCGAGTGCGGCCACACCGCCGCCGGAATCGACTCGCTCCGTGAGGCGGGCCTCGCCACGGAGGTCTTTTCGGCGTTCACCGAGAATCCGTCGGCGGCGGAGGTCGAGGCGGGCACGGCGGTGGCGCGGGCATTCCAACCCGACCTGCTCGTTGGCCTCGGCGGCGGCAGTTCGATGGACTGCGCGAAGGGGATCAACTTCCTCTACTCCTGCGGCGGCCGGATGCGCGACTACAGGGGCCGCGGCACGGCGACCGGCCCCATGCTGCCCTCGATCGCCGTGCCGACGACCGCCGGCACCGGCAGCGAAACGCAGTCGTTCGCGCTGATCACCGACGATGAAACCGGCATGAAGATGGCCTGCGGCGACCCGCGTGCCGCCTTTCGCCTGGCGATCCTCGATGTGAACCTCACGCTCACCCAGCCGCTCTCGCTCGCGGCCCTCACCGGCGTCGATGCCCTCGCCCACGCCGTCGAAAGCCACGTGAGCACGGCAGCCACACCGGCCTCACGCACGTTCTCGCGCGAGGCATGGCGGTTGCTCGCCGCCAACCTGCCGCACGTGGTCAGTGGCGGCGGCAGCATCGACGCGCGATCAGCGGTACAGTTTGGCGCGGCGCTGGCGGGCCTCGCCATCGAGAACGCGATGCTCGGTGCGGCCCATGCCCTCGCCAACCCGCTCACCGCAGTACACCAGGTGGTCCACGGGCAGGCTGTGGGGGTGATGTTGCCGCACGTCGTGCGATTCAATGCCGCGGTCTGCGGATCAGCCTATGCCGACCTGCTCGCCGACGTCGGGATCTCGGCCACCGCCGCCGATGCCGGCGTCACGCTCGCCGATTGGCTGACCGGGCTGCTCGCCGCAGCGCGGCTGAAAACCTCGCTCCACGGCTGCGGCATCGAGGCGGCCGACGTCCCCGCCCTCGCGGCCGCCGCAGCCACTCAGTGGACCGCGAGTTTCAACCCTCGGCCGGTCACCGCCGCTGATTTGGCGGCGATCTACGAGGCGGCACGATGACCGCCGTCGGCACCGCCCTGCTCGCTGTCACCCTCGCTGCCGTGGCCCTCGGGTGCGATCCGAACGTGGCCCCCGCCGAGGCTTGGCCGATGGCCCGCGGCTGCCTCGGGGGAACCGGACGGTCGGCGGCCGAGTTTGCGTTGCCGCTCGTCGAGGCGTGGCATCGTGAGTTCGACGGCACGGCGTTCGGCGCCGTGCCAGTCATCGCCGATGGTGTGGTCTACCTCGGCGATCTCGACGGAACGTTTCGGGCCGTGTCGCTCGCGGACGGCACCGACCGCTGGTCGTTCGCGGCCAAGGACGCGGGATTCACGTCGGCAGCGGCAATCGGCTCTGCTGGCGAAGCCCGGCTCGTCGTGGTCGGCGACGACGGCGGCCTCGTGCGGGCCTTCAACGCGGCCACCGGCGACGTCTGCTGGACGTACGAGACTGAGGGCGAAATCTCGGGCGGACCGACGATCCTCGAGGCGAGCGAAGGCTCCCGCGTGCTCATCGGCTCACAGGACGCGTCGCTCTCGTGCCTGGCGATTGCCGATGGGGCGCTGCTCTGGAAGCACGCGATCGCCGACCAGATCCGCTGCTCGCCAACCGTCGCCCGAACGTCGGCGGGTGACCGGGTGTTGCTCGCCGGCTGCGACGGCAAACTGCATGTGCTCGACGCCGCGACCGGCGCTGAGAAGGCCGCCGTGCCGATCGACGGCCCGACTGGCACGACGCCGGCGGTGCTCGGCGACCGCGTGTTCTTTGGCACGGAAGGGGGCGTGTTCTTCGGGATCGACGTGGTGACGGGGAAGGAAGCCTGGCGGGCGGCCGCGGCCGCGTCGGGCCAGTCGTATCGATCGAGCGCGGCGATCGCCGATGACCTCGCGATCGTCGGCTTCCGTGGCAAGGCGGTCGAGGCGTTTTCAGCGGCCGACGGCTCGCGGCCCTGGCGACGGCCGATGCGAGGCCGCGTCGAGGCTTCCCCTGCGGTGGTCGTGGCCACAGGTCCGAATGGGGCGCGGGCCAGATCCATCGCGATCGTTGCCGATGCCTCGGGCAGGATCGCGGCCCTCGACGCCGCCAGCGGCGATCCAGCATGGGAGTTCGACGCCGGCGGCGGGTTCGGTGCCGGCGCCGCGGTGGCCGCGGGCCGCGTCGTGCTCGCGTCTGACGACGGCATCCTCTGGTGCTTCCGGAGCGGTGACTGATGCCTTGGTTTCAGACCGAACTGCGGCTCGCCCCGCGACGCCGGGGCTTTCATCTGATCACGCCCGAGATCGAGGCCGCCCTCCGCGACATGCCGGAGTTTCGCGTCGGCCTGCTCCACGTCTTCATCCAGCACACGTCGGCAAGCCTCTCGATCAACGAGAACGCCGACCCCGACGTGCCCCGCGACCTCGAGATGGCGTTTGGTGCGATCGCCCCAGAGCACCTCCCTTACGCGCACACCTGCGAAGGCCCGGACGACATGCCGGCCCACGTGAAGTGCTCGATGATCGGCAGTTCGCTGACGATCCCGATCGCCGACGGTCGGCTGCGGCTGGGCACCTGGCAGGGCATCTATCTGTGCGAGCACCGCGACCGCGGCGGTCCAAGGCGGCTCGTCATCACCGCCCACGGCGACACGTAGCACAGGTTTCCAACCCTATGCACCGCAGTCTAAAAACCTGAGGTCGCATGACCACATCCGTAGGTGCAGGTTGGCAACCTGCACACCATTGAATGCCGCCCATGCCTGAACAACAGCCTGTTTTCGATCCCGAGCGATTCCGCGAGGAGGGCCGCGCGGTCGTCGACTGGATCGCGGACTACTGGGCGTCGCTCCCATCGCGGCCGGTCTCGCCTGCCCTGTCACCGGGCGATGTGCGGTCGCACCTGCCGTTGCAACCGCCTGAAGCGGCCGAGCCGCTCGCCGATGTGCTCGCTGACCTTGACCGGATCATCGCGCCGGGGCTCCTGCACTGGCAGCACCCCGCCTTCTTCGGCTACTTTCCGGCCAGCGCCAGCGGGCCTTCGATCCTCGGCGAGCTGCTCTCTGCCGGAATGGGCGTGCAGGGCATGCTCTGGGCCACGTCGCCCGCGTGCACGGAACTGGAGACGCACGTACTCGACTGGCTCCGCGGCCTGCTCGGCCTGCCCGAGCGGTTCGCGAGCAGCGGCACAGGCGGCGGCGTGCTCCAGGATTCCGCGTCGAGCGGCGTGCTCGTGGCCCTGGTCGCCGCCCGTGAGCGGGCAACGGCGCTCGTCACCAACCACGCGGGCCTCGCGCAGGACGAGCGGCCGCTCGTGGCCTACGCGAGTGCGGATGCCCATTCGAGCGTGGAGAAGGCGGCCGGGATCGTCGGCATCGGCCGAGACTGGCTGCGAAAGATTCCCCTCGATCCCACCGGACGAATGGACGTCGACGCGCTCGCCTCCGCGATGGATGCCGACGCCGCCACAGGACGGCGACCTTTCTTTGTCGCCGCGACGGTGGGCACGACGGCCTCGGGCGCCATCGACCCCGTGGCAAAGATCGCGGCGGTCGCCGCGCGGCATGCCGCGTGGCTGCATGTCGATGCCGCGTGGGCGGGTGCGGCGGCGATCTGCCCCGAGTTTCGCGAACCGCTCGTGGCGGGTGTCGAATCAGCCGACAGCTGGGGCTTCAACCCGCACAAGTGGCTGCTCGTCAACTTCGACTGCCACGCGCTCTGGGTGGCCGACCGGGCGGCCCTGGTCGCGGCCCTCTCCATGAAGCCCGACTACCTCCGAAACCGGGCAAGCGACACTGGCGCCGTGATCGACTATTGCGACTGGCAGGTCCCCCTCGGTCGGCGGTTCCGCGGACTCAAGCTCTGGATGACGTTGCGGATGCTCGGCGCCGAGGCCCTCCGCAATCACATCCGCCAGCACGTCGCCTGGGCGGGTGAGTTCGCAAGTCTCGTTGCGGCCGATCCTCGGTTCGATCTCCTGCTTCCGCCAAACCTGTCGCTCGTCTGCTTTGCGCTCCAGGCCGGCGATGGCGCCACGCAGTCCCTGCTCGACCGCGTCAACGCCACCGGACAGACGTTCCTGACGCATGCCCGCGTCGGCGGCCGTCTTGCCATCCGCCTCGCGATCGGCGGTGCAACGACGACCCGCGACGACGTCCTGGCCACCTGGCGGCAGGTCACGCATCTCTCCACGTAGCCGCAGGTTGGTAACCTGCGGTCCATCAGCAGTCCGCGTGCAACAGGTGCAGGTTGCCAACCTGCACCTACGTGCCGGCAGGCGGGGCATCTCTCCACGTAGCCGCAGGTTGGTAACCTGCGGTGCACCGGCGTCGGCTTTTCCCTCACCCCCCGGCGGCGCATCGGTCTATGATCACTGCAGAAGGAGCCTTCCCATGCGCCACCTGTTGCCGCTCGCCGCTGCCACTCTCGCCCTCTCTTCGACCGCCTTCGCGGAGGATGCCATGCGCAAGCCGATGATGATCTCCGAGGCGAAACTACCCCAGGGCTTTCCCGGCCCCGGCCCCGTCGGCGAGGTGATCACGAAGACCTATCCCGCCCACCGCCTGGCCCGCGTCCGCTCCGGCGGCCCTGGCAACGACGGCTCGTTCATGAAGCTCTTCCGCCACATCGAACGCAACGAGATCGCCATGACGGCGCCCGTGGAGATGGAAATGGCCTTGGCGGACGGCGGCCGCGCGGCCCCGCGGACCGAGTCGATGGCTTTCCTTTACGGTTCCGCCACCACCGGCACGCCAGGCCCTGATCCCGCCGACCCGAACGTGGTCGTGGAGGACGTACCCGAAGCCACCGTCATCTCGCTGGGCGTCCGCGGCTCCTACCGCGAGGAGCGGTTTGCCGAGTTCACCGCAAAACTCGAGGCCTGGCTCGACGCGAACCCCGAGTGGGTCGCCGCCGGACCACCGCGGACGCTGGCCTACAACAGCCCCTTCGTACCGGGTGTCTTAAAATATGCCGAGGTACAGATCCCGGTCGCCCCGGCGGCCCCGGCGAAGCGGCCGTAAAACTTTCCCCCGCTTCCGCGGAGTGTCAAAACCTCGTTTTGCTGTATTTGCCCTCCCAGTCGTGCCGATTTCCCCAGCGTGAACCATCCTTCCCCAGGCCCCGTAGTATTGGCTGCGGCCGGGGGGAATCCGGCCGGTTCGGCAACGCCCCCACGGGGCAAGGAATGGCAACCATGGCACGCAAAGATTCGCTTCTCAACCTGCGGGCGATCCTCGTCAAGCGGCGGGACGCCTTGCGGAGCGCGCTGGCCGGTGACCTCTCGCTCCTCAAGGAACTCCGTAGCGAATCGCCGGGCGACGTGATCGACGCGGCCTACGATTCCGCCCAAGACGAGATCAGTTCACAGCTCGCCGAGGTCGAGAGCCGCGAACTCGCCAACATCGAGAACGCGATCGACCGGATGAAGATCGGTAAGTACGGCCAATGCGAGGTATGCGGCGGCAGGATCCCGATGGCGCGGCTCCATGCACTGCCGTACGCGACCATGTGCATCGACTGCCAGCGGGAACTCGAGCGGTCGGGCGAGTCGGCATCCTTCCACCGCGGTTTCGGTGAGCAGGAGGCCGGCGAGGAGACGGTGAGCGGCGAACTGGAAAACTGAAACCAGGCCGGGATATGCTGCGGAAGCCTACGGGCCTCCTGCCTCCTGCGGTGGTTTCATGATCCTACGCCGTTCACTCGTCATCCTGCTGCCGACCGCCGTGCTGGTTCTGTCCCCCGTCGCGGCGGGCGACGAGCCCCCGCTGACTCCGGTCGGACCGGCCGTTGTGCGCGACGACGGTCGGGTCGACCCGATGCGGTCGACCCGGATGCCGGCCGCCGAGCGGGAGCGACTCTACGAGCAGGCCGCCCGCGACGCGGAGCTCTTGGAGACGCAGGGGCGGCAGCTGCGACGTCTCACCGAGCTCCTTCGGCCAGCCGTGGTGCACATCGACGCCACCAAGCCGCTCGCGCGGCCCCGCAGCGGGAAGACGACCGAAAACGAGGCCGGCTCCGGCGTGATCGCCCAAATGGCCGGATTGACGGTGGTGATCACCAACCGGCACGTCGTGAATCGATCCACGCTCGAAGACATCACGATCCGGCTCGACGACGGCCGGGAACTGACCCCCAAGCGGCTCTGGTCGGACCCGGGCACCGACATCGCCGTGCTCGACATCGAAGCCGATGATCTCCAGCCGGCCCGGCTGGCGGAGGGCGACACCGTGCGGATCGGCGACACGGTGCTCGCCATCGGCAGCCCGTTCGGCCTCTCGCATTCCGTCACGCTGGGCATCGTGTCGGCCAAGGGCCGCCGCGATCTCGAACTCGGCGAGGGCAACGTGAAGTTTCAGGACTTCATCCAGACCGACGCGGCGATCAACCCCGGCAACAGCGGCGGGCCGCTTGTCAACCTCCGCGGGGAGGTGGTGGGGCTCAACACCTGCATCGCCAGCAACTCTGGCGGCAGCGAGGGGATCGGGTTCGCCATTCCCATCCCCATGGTGATGTTCGTGGCCCATCAACTGATCGAACACGGCACGGTTCCACGGGCTTATCTCGGCGTGGCACTCGACAAGAAGTTCGACCAGAACGAGGCCGACCGTCTCGGCATGGTGCGACCGGTCGGCACCCGCGTGGAGACAATCACCCGGGGCGCTCCAGCGGACGTAGCAGGCATCCGCCCCGACGACGTGATCCTGGAATACGAGGGGCGTCCAGTCGAGGACGACGACCACCTGATGAGCATGGTCGGCATGACGCCACTCGACAGCGTTGTGGAACTGACCATCTTCCGCAACCGCGAGCGACTGCCGATCCGGATGAAGGTGGCGAGCCGGAAGGACTTCGAGTGACGGCCGAGGGCGTCGCCGTAGCCGCAGGTTGGCAACCTGCGGTGAACCTGGGCCCCGTGCACGGCATGTGCAGGTTGACAACCTGCACCTACGTGGCAGCAGTAACGCATCTCCTCACGTAGCCGTAGGTTGGCAACCTGCGGTGAACCTGGGCCCCGTGCACGGCATGTGCAGGTTGACAACCTGCACCTACGTGGCGGCAGTAACGCATCTCCTCACGTAGCCGCAGGTTGGCAACCTGCGGTGAACCTGCGCCCCGTACAGGCGGTTTTACGTGGCGGCGGCGGCGGCGGCGAAGCTGCGGAGGATGCAGTCGGTGATGGCCGCCGCGTCGCAGCCCACGAGCAGGTCGCAGTTCGGCCGCGACAGGCTGGTCTGACGACGATCGATGACGAGCATGCCGGCGGTGAGATCGCCCGCGGTCTCAACGTCGGCGGCGACGTTCGTCCGCTCGAAGAGCTCGGGGTTGGTGAGGGCCACGAGACTGACGACGTCGTGAAGCCAGATGCCTTCGCTCCCGAGGATCTGACGATGGGCGCGGAAGGCGTGCGGGAGCATCCGCCGCAGCAACTGGCCCGCCCGAGAGACCTCGCGGGGCAACTGATCGAGAAACTCGAAGCCAAGCAACAGCTGCGACGTCGTCTCCAGCGGCACGAGTGTCTTCTTGAGCGGCTCGCGGATCACGAGCCGTGCCGCCTGCGGGTCGGCGAGGAAGTTGAAATCGGACACGGCTGATGCATTGCCCGAGGCGTGTGCCGTACCCCCGGAGATCACGACACCGGCCACGAGTTCGACGATCGATGGATCTCGCTTGAACACCCGCGCCACGTTGCTGAGCGGACCGAGAGCGAGAATCGTGATCTCCCGGGGATGGGCCTTGATGCACTCCCAAATCACCTTCTCTGACTGATGCCCACCGTGGAGCTGCACCCGGGGGAGTTCGGCTCCGCCAAGCCCATCGACCCCGTGCAAGCCGTGGGGCGTTTCGAAAGTCGCCGCGTCGCCGGAAGCCACGCCGAGGCGGGGCAGCCGTGGAGGATCGAGAAAAGCCACCACCGACTGGACGTTGGACGTCGCCTGCTCAGGCCCCACGCTCCCGCCCACTGCCGTGACCGCCACAACCTCCAGCCGCGGGTCAAACAGGGCCATCGCGAGCGCCGCGGCGTCGTCGATCCCGGGATCGCAGTCGATGATGACCTTACGGGGCGTGATCGGCGGCACTGCAGCGGTGCTCCTCGGTCGTCGGGTAGGCTGGGAAGTGGATGACGGCCGCCCTCGGGCGGCCCCGTGGCAATCGTACCCAAACTGCGTTCCCCGAGGCCCTTTGGCCACGGTTTCCCATGAGTGACACCGCTGCCAACCCGTCCGGCTCGCACCGCATCGACGTCGCGGGGTGGACGGCGGAGCTGCGCCGGGGCTCCCGCCGGCCCATGGGCGACGTCCGCGACCTGGTCGATGCCGTCCTCGCGGGTGCGATCGATCTCGACACGTTTGGAGGCTGGCTCCTGGCGCTGGCCGACCTCGGCGAATCGACCGACGAGATCGCCGGCGTCGCCTCGGCCCTCCGGGCGCGGATGGTTCCCGTTTCGCGGCGTGGGGGCCTCGTGGCAGACACCTGTGGCACCGGCGGCGACGGGTCGGGCTCGTTCAACATCTCGACGGCGGCCGGCATCGTGGTCGCCGCCGCCGGCCAGCCCGTCGCCAAGCACGGCAACCGCGCCGTCTCCAGCCGCACCGGATCAGCCGATGTGCTCGAGCGGTTGCGTGTGAAGGTCGATGCATCGCCCGACGTGAGCGGCCGCTGCCTCACCGACCTCGGGCTCTGCTTCTGCCTCGCCCCAGTGCACCATCCAGCGATGGCCCGCGTCGGTCCGCTCCGCCGCTCGCTGGCACGTCCGACCGTCTTCAATCTCGTGGGCCCCCTCTGCAATCCCGCTGGTGCATCCGTGCAGGTGATCGGCGTGGGGCGGCCCGCGGCCCGCGAACCGATGGCCGAGGCGGCCAGGGCGCTCGGCGCCACGCGGACCATCGTGGTCTCTGGCCATGTGGGCGCCGACGCAGCCGGCAAGGCGTTCGACGAGGTGAGCCTCTTCGGGCCGACCGACGTGATCGACGTGACGGCATCCGGCACGGTCCGCTGCCAATGGACCCCGGAGGATTTTGGCATAGGCACCGCACCAGTGGCGGCTCTTGCCGACCTTGAGGTAACGAGCCCCGAGGAAAGCGCCGCCGTGATCCGCGACGTCCTCGGCGGCGGTCGGGGGCCGCGCCGCGACGTGGTGGTGCTCAACGCGGCGGCCGTCCTCTGGGCCGCCGGCCGGGCCCCCGACAAGCCGGCCGCCCGAAGCCTCGCCGAGCACGCCATCGACAGCGGTGCAGCTGCGGCACTGCTCGAGCGGTTCGCCGCGCTGTCTCATGAACCTGCCGAATGAAATCGCGGGCGGTCGACCTGCTTGGCCACCAGGCCCGCCCAGGAGCCTTTTGATGCGTTATCTGAGAATGCCAGCCCTGCTGCTCGCCTCTTTCTGGTCCGCGACGCTCGTCGCCGCGGAGCCGACGAAGACGCTCGTCGTGCCCGGCGAGGTGTTTGCGGTGGATGGGAAGACCGCCTTCGTGTTCACGCCGGCCGCTGACGCCGTGCCGAACGGCCCGAAGCCCTGGATCCTCTACGGCCCCACGCTGCCCGCGTATCCCGACGAGGCGGAGAAGTGGATGCACGAGCGGTTCACCGCAGCGGGCGTGGCCGTGGCGGGCATCGACACCGGCGAGTCGTACGGCAGCCCTGTGGGCGTGAAGGCGATGGAGGCGCTCCACGCCGAGATGGTCCGCCGCGGCTACGCGACGAAGCCAGCGTTTCTGGGCCGCAGCCGCGGCGGCCTCTGGGCCAGTTCGTGGGCGATCGCCCATCCGGAGTTCACCGCGGGGGTCGGCGGCATCTATCCCGTGTACGACTGGCGGACCTATCCCGGGATCGACAACGCGGCGCCGGCCTACGGACTCTCCGCGGATGATCTCGCGGCTCAGGCTGCGGCACTCTGCCCGATCGAGCGAATCGACGTGGCCGCGCGGGCCGGCGTGCCGTTCTGGATCATCCACGGCGACGACGACCAAAAAGTGCCGCTCGAACCCAACTCGGCAAAACTCAAGGAATGCTACGAGGCTGTCGGCCGGGGCGACCTCGTCACACTCGTCGTTGCCGAGGGCCAGGGGCACTCGATGTGGGAAGGTTTTTTTCGGTGCCAGGAACTGGTCGACTTTCTGATCGACCGCGCCAGAGCCGGCGCGAAGTAATGGCCGCTCGTGAAGGCACACAGGTTGAAAACCTGTGCTACGAAAGACTGCGAGGGGCTGCCCGTGCCCGGGAGCCGGCGTTGCTGACGAGCGCAGCCATGGATGGCGGAGCGAAGTCAGCATCGAGCGAGCGCAGGCCTGGAAGGCCGCAGCGAACGTCCGGCGACGGGCATGGGCAGGCCCGAGCCCGCGTACGAACCGGGAAGGCACACAGGTTGACAACCTGTGCTACGGGGAGACCTGTGCTACGAAAGACTGCGAGGGGCTGCCCGTGCCCGAGAGCCGGGCTATGGAAGCAAGCGCAGCCAGGATGGCGAAGCGCAGCGGACATGCAGTGAGTGTCCGGCAGGATGCCGGACGCGAACATCCGGCGACGGGCATGGGCAGGCCCGAGCCCGCGTACGAACCGGGAAGGCACACAGGTCGACAACCTGTGCTACGGGGAGACCTGTGCGACGGGGAGACCTGTGCGACGGGGAGACCTGTGCGACGGGGAGGCGTGCCCCCACTTACGTGAGCGGCACTTCCAGCCCGTCAACCGCCAACTCCATGCCCGGCGGAAACGTTGCCGCCACCTCGGCGTGCCGAATGTCGTGGGCCATGTGGACGAAGAGCGTCCGCCTCGCCCCAACCCGGGCAGCCACCGCCAACGCCTCGTCGATGTTGAAGTGCGTCGGATGCCGATTGGCCCGCAGGCAGTCGAGCACGAGGACGTCGAGGCCTTCCAGCAGCGGCCAACTCTCATCCGGAATGCCGTTGGTGTCGGTGCAGTAGGCGACGTTGCCGATGCGGAAGCCGAGCACGTCGAACACCCCATGCCGCAGCCGCAGTGGCGTGATGCGGGCACCTAAGAGCTGGAACGGTGCTGGCGTGATCCGCTCGAGTGTGACCTTGGGCACGCCGCCGCCAAGGGGCGGCCCGGGCGCGAACGCATAGTCGAAGGCCTTGCGGATGCGGTTTTCGACCCGCTCTTCGCAGTAAAGCGGAATCGACCGACCGGTTGCGAAGCAGAGCGGTCGCAGGTCGTCGAGGCCGTAGACGTGATCGACGTGGTCGTGCGTGTAGAGCACCGCATCCACCCGTCCAATCCGTTCTCGCAGCAGCTGGTTTCGGAGGTCGGGTGTGGTGTCGATCAGGAGGTGCCCCTCGGGAAGCCCAAGGAGGACGCTCGTCCGGGTCCGTACGTCCCGCGGATCGCCGCTGGTGCACGTCTCGCAGCCGCAGCCGACGAGCGGCACTCCGGTGCTCGTGCCGGTGCCGAGGAAGAGCAGCCGACCGGTCACGTCGCGACCAACGCCGAGTGGCGGCCTGGTGGACTCGGAATGCTGGATCTCAGGGGACGACATGAGGCGAATGAGCGGGGGCGGCGGCCGATGCGGAGGCTTGGCGACTGAGCTGGATTAGAACGTCGCGGCGTCGATCACGAAACGATATTTCACGTCGCCCTTGATCGTCCGCTCGTAGGCCTCGTTGATCTTTGCAGCCGGGATCAGTTCGATGTCGCAGTAGATCTTCTTGCGAAAACAGTAATCGAGCATTTCCTGCGTCTCCTTCACTCCGCCGATCAGAGATCCGGTGAGCCGCTTGCGGCCCATGATGAGCGAGGAAGCGATCACTTCACTCGCATCGGGCGAGGCACCAACGAGGACCATGGTGGCGTCATTCTTGAGGGCCGTGAGATACGGCGTGAAGTCGTGCTTCGCCGACACGGTGTCGAGCACGAAATCGAGGGTGTTCGCCAGCGGCCCAAAATTCTCCGGTTTCGTGCTGAGCACGAAGTCGTTGGCCCCGAGTTTCCGGGCGTCTCGCTCTTTGCCGGGAGACGTGCTGAACACCGTCACGTGTGCCCCCATCGCCCGCGCCAACTTCACCGCCATGTGGCCCAGCCCACCAAGCCCAACCACGCCGACGCGGTGCCCCTTGGCGATCTTGTGCCGCTTGAGCGGCGAATACGTGGTGATCCCAGCGCACAAGAGCGGCGCGACACGGGCCAAGGGCACGCCTTTCTTGATTCGAAAGGCGAATTTCTCCCTGACGACGATGTGGGTGGAGTAGCCGCCTTGCGTGGGCGTCGTGCCGTCCTGTTCGGTGCTGTTGTAGGTGAAAGAAATGTGTTTCTGGCAGAACTGCTCCTCGCTGGCCCGACACGGCTTGCAGGTGCCGCAGGAATCCACCAGGCAGCCTACGCCCGCGAGGTCTCCGGGCTTGAAGCCGCGGACCTTTTTCCCTGCAGCGACGACCGTGCCGACGATCTCATGCCCCGGCACGCACGGATAGGCGGTCGGCCCCCATTCCCCCCGGGCCGTGTGGATATCGGAGTGGCAGATGCCGCAATAGGCGATCTCGATGACGATGTCGTCCGGCCGCGGATCACGTCGTTCGAGGCGAAAGGACCGAAGAGGCTTGGCGGCTGAAAAGGCGGCGTAGGCCTTGGATGAAATCATGCGCTCACACCTCTAGAGTATCGGGAGGCCCGCTGGCTGCCCCCGAAGAATAGGGTGGTCCACGGATCTTCCACAACTGGCCGGCGCGAACGTCGCACGATACGATCCACCCGCTAGCCACCTCCCCGGAGACACGACGTGACGATTTCGGTAGGTGTCGTCGGCGCCGGGCCTGCTGGCTTGACGTTCGCGGCGGCCTTGGCACAGGAGGGCGGGTTCGAGGTCTCGGTTTTCGACCGCGCAGACGACCATTTCAGCGTCGAGACCTACAACCCCGACCGCAGCTACACGATCGACATCACCGGCCATGGCCTCCGTGCGGCACGGCACATCGACATCACCGACCGTTTTGATGCCGAACTCATCCACTTCAAGGGGCTGAAGATAGCGCCTCATCCCTGGCTCCGCCGACTTGGGGCTGGCTACGCTGAGGAGCGTTACCACGGCAGGGGCTGGACCGGGAGCCGCGGCGACATCTGCCGCTGCCTTCAGGCCCACCTGCGTGAGAGGCATGCCAACTCCGTCACCCTTCAGTTCGGGGCGGAGGCGACCCTCGTCGATGCGGGCCAGCCACAGCTCCGCATTGCGTCACGGAGCGACGACCCTGGCGAACTGCGGCGATTTGATCTGGTCGTGGGGTGTGACGGCGGTGGCAGCGGCGTGCGGCGGGCCATCGCCGATCACTCGAGCGGGTTTTCGGTCGAGGGGGCCGACCTGGGCAACCACTCCCTCATGCTGCACCTGGATCAGCATCTTGATGAGCTAGATCCGCAGTATCTCTACGTGCTGGCGGTGCAGCCCGTGATGGCCGTGGCTGGGGCGATCAACGGCCCGGCCGGCCCCGCCGACCCCCGGTGGTTCTGCCAGATCGGATTCAGCGGACCCTTACGATTTGGCTCAGGCGAGGATGCCCGCCGTTTTCTTGACCGGGCGCATCCGCTCCTGCGGCATTTCGCTTCCCATGCCATGGTCGATGACTTCAGCCGCCGGAAGTGTCTGCCGACCGGCAAAACCAAACGCTGTTCATCGCTCGTCGACGGCCGGGTGGCGCTCCTGGGGGATGCCGGCGCACCGGTGCCCCCCATCGGACAGGGCGTGAATGCGGCCATGGAGGGCGCGACGGTGCTGGCCCGGTGCCTCCATGACCATCGCGATGCACTGGATGCCGGATTGTCTGCCTACGCGTCCACCTGGGGCCGGGAAACCGACGCCCTCCGTCGGATTGCGATGACGGTCGACCTCTCGCAGGCCATGACTCCCTTTCGTGTCCTTCTGGCATCGTTTGCCGGCTACTCCGCTCTCACGCTCGCAAAACGCGAGGACCTGCGTTACGCCGAGGCATGGGAACGATTCTGCCGCGGCGAAGACCGCGTCAGACGCACGCCCCTGGGCTGGTTCCTGCCGCCGCGTTCGACGGCCGTCGATCTCGGGCCCGATCGCGGGCACCCTGTCGGTGAGTGACTGGGGCCGTAGCCGGTCGCCTTGACCACTGAGTGGCTTCCCCGCGAGAATCGTGGGTTGCCCGCGTTTTTCGGATCCCGGCGGCCCACCGCTGCCGACCCCTGCCCCGCCCCGGCCGGCTCACCCCCCCGGCCCACAACTCCTGACATCTATGGAAACCCTCGAACGCCTCTGGGATGCAGTCTCCAACGGCGCCGCTGGTGTCGGCGGCCGCCTGGAGGGCTTCCTCACGGGACTCTTCGGCTCGTCCAACGCCCGCTACCTCCGGCGGCTCGAGCCCAAGATCGAGGCGATCAACTCGCTTGAGCCCACCTACGAGGCGATGACCGACGCGGAACTCCGCGGTCAGACCGGCGAGTTCCGCCGCCGCCTCGCCGCCGGCGAGACGCTCGACGACATCCTCGTGGAGGCCTTCGCCGTCTGCCGCGAAGGCGGGCGACGGTTCCTCGGAATGCGGCACTACGACGTGCAGCTGATCGGCGGGATGGTGCTCCACTCGGGCGCGATCGCCGAAATGATCACGGGCGAAGGCAAGACGCTTGTGGCGACACTCCCCGCCTACCTGAATGCGCTTGAAGGAAAGGGCGTGCACGTCGTCACCGTCAACGACTACCTTGCCCGCCGCGACATGGAATGGATGGGGCCGCTCTACATCGGCCTCGGGCTCACCGTCGGCGCGATCCAGTCGGGCATGGAATCGGGCGAACGGCAGAAATCCTATGCCTGCGACATCACGTACGGCACGAACAACGAGTTCGGCTTCGATTACCTCCGCGACAACATGCGGATGGCGGCACGAGACGACGACCGCTTCGCCAAGCACATGCAGCAGGCTCAGGGGCCACTCAACTTCGCGATCGTGGACGAGGTCGACAACATCCTCGTCGACGAGGCGCGGACGCCGCTGATCATCTCGGGGCCCGCCCACGACGACGTGTCCAAATACGCCAAGGCCGACCAGATCGCCCGTCAGCTCAAGGCTGACGAACACTTCGAGGTGAAGGAGAAGGAGCACACCGTGGCCCTCACCGAGGAGGGCGTGCGGCTGGCGGAGAAGCTCGCTGGCGTGGAGAGCTTTTACACGGCCGGCAACATGGAGTGGCCACATCTGATCGACAACTCGCTCAAGGCCCACTTCCTCTACAAGCGCGACGTCAACTACGTCGTGCAGCAGGGGGAAGTGGTGATTGTCGACGAGTTCACGGGCCGCCTGATGCCCGGCCGCCAATGGTCCGACGGACTCCACCAGGCGGTCGAAGCCAAGGAGGGAGTGCGGATCAAGGAGGAGTCGCAGACCCTCGCCACCGTCACGCTCCAGAACTTCTTCAAACTCTACAAGAAGGTCGGCGGCATGACGGGCACCGCCATGACCGAAGCCACCGAGTTCTGGAAGATCTACAAACTCGACGTGATCGCCATTCCGCCGAACCGCGGCATGAAGCGGATCAACCATCCCGACGTCATCTACCGCACCGAGCGGGAGAAGTGGGTTGCCGTCGCCGACGAGGTGGAGCGGATCAACCGCTGGGACACGGTCGCTCTCACCGACGGCACCTGGAAGGTCGGCCGGGTGACGAAGGATCTCGAGAGCGAAATCGAGTTCGAACCCAAGGGGGAGCGAACGACCGAACGGATCCCGAATGCCAAAATCAAGGAGATCCAACGGAAGGGACTTCCCGTGCTCGTCGGCACCGTGTCGATCGAGAAGAGCGAACGCCTTTCCGCGCTGCTTGAAAAGCGGGGTGTCGACCACCAGGTTCTCAACGCCAAGCACCACAAGCGGGAGGCCGAGATCGTCTCGCAGGCGGGCCGGCTCGGCGCCGTCACGATCGCCACCAACATGGCCGGCCGTGGCACCGACATCATTCTCGGCGGCAATCCCGACACCCTCGCCTGGGCCAAACTGCAAGACAAATACCCCACGCGGCTCGACGTGCCGCGGGAGGAATGGGAAGCCCTCGTCGCCGAGATCGCTACCCGCGAGAACATGCGGCCCGAGGGCGAGCTGGTCCGCTCGATGGGCGGCCTGCAGATCATCGGCACGGAGCGTCATGAGGCCCGCCGCATCGACCTCCAGCTTCGCGGCCGCTGCGGTCGCCAGGGCGATCCCGGCTCGAGCCGGTTCTTTCTCTCGCTCGAAGATGACCTGATGCGGATCTTCGCCGGCGAGTGGGTGAAGAA
>Ga0114971_10000583_pt1 | contig 23951 bp, 25 predicted proteins | sample M_140625_MF_Meta_FD_87320 | JGI IMG/M metagenome (GOLD analysis project Ga0114971, IMG submission 87320) | Freshwater microbial communities from Lake Montjoie, Canada to study carbon cycling - M_140625_MF_MetaG | ecosystem: Environmental > Aquatic > Freshwater > Lake | place: Lake Montjoie...
TGGGGAGACGCATGGGGGGAGTTAGGGGGCAAGTGGGCAGGTGGGCAAGAGGACAAGAGCGCGACGTAGTCGCGAGGACACACTAGTTGACCGGTTGACCAGTGGGCAAGAGCGCGACGTAGTCGCGAGGGGACACGTGGGCATGGGGGCATGTGGACACGGGGGAAGACCGAAGACCGTGCAAGGTGGGCGCGACGGAGCGCGAGGGGACACTAGTTGACCGGTTGACCAGTTGGCCAGTGGGCAAGAGGGCGGTGTAAGTGATGCAGCGAACAGGTAGGGCTGATCACCCTTGATCAGCCGCGGTTGAGCGAGGGCGCTCAACCCTACCTAAGGCAGAGGCAGAGATAGAGGCAACTAGGGCAGCACACGGTGCAGCCCCTACCTAGAGGCCAATACTCCCTTGCCCACGGGCCCCCTTATTCTTCAGTTACACTTCCCAATCGTCGCCCTTGCCCTGGAGAACTTTGTCGATTGCGCTGAGTACGAGGTCGACGGCTTCATCCTGGGAGGTTTTATCCGTCCGGATATGAACTTCCGGAGATTCTGGGGCTTCGTACGGAGAAGAGATGCCGGTGAATTCAGCAATCTCGCCACGACGAGCTTTGGCGTAGAGTCCTTTGACGTCGCGGGATTCGCAGACGGCGAGCGGGGCATCGACGTAGACTTCGATGAACGCGTGGTTCGCCAGGGTGGCGCGGGCTTTAGCGCGATCGGCAGCCAACGGGGCAATCAGGGTGACCAAGGCAATATGACCCGTCCCGGCGAAGAGGCCCGCGACAGCGGAGGCCCGACGAACGCTTTCGGAACGATCGGCGGCCGAGAAGCCAAGGTCGCGATTGAGTGAGATACGTAAGTCGTCGCCGTCGACGCGGATTACGTTACGCGCGGCATCGAACAGGCGACGTTCGACGGCTTCAGCAATCGTCGATTTACCCGAACCGGAAAGTCCGGTGAACCAGACGACCGCGGCAGGATGTCCGGAGCGGGCCGTTCTTTCGCCGGCGGTGACTTTGCCGGAAGGGGCTGCGGACTTCGAGACGGCGTCGAGGATGATGCCGCCGCCATGGATCCGACCGCTTTCTTCAAGGGCGAAACGGCCAGTGATCGGGCATTCGTGATGGAGGTCGAAAGCAATATTACGAGTGGCGCGCACAATGACTTCGCAGATTGAATCGCGCGGGACGCTGCTGCCTTCCTTTGATTCGAGGGTGGAGGCGTCGGTGATCTTTTCAATCTTCGCGATGACGGCTTCGACGTTCTGAGTCAGCAAACGTAAGCGATAAGTCTTGTTCGTTTGCAGCGGCTCTTTGCCTAACCAGAAAATGCGGGCCCGGAATTCACGACCGACCCGAGGTTGGTTGGAGGGGTGAGCAGCGACTTGACCGCGTTCGACGAAAATCTGTTCGGAGAGGGTGACGCTGGCGGAACCGCCCGTGCCGACAACCGAACGCGTTTCAGGTCCGGGCCAATCTTCAAAAGTGCGCACCGTGCTGCGGCGGCCGCCCGGCTGGAAGATGAGTTCATCGCCCGGACGAATGGCGCCGGCTTCGACGCGGCCCGCAATGATGCGGCGCTGGTCGAAGCGGTAGATGTCCGAGACGGGTAGGCGCAGGGGCAGGCCGGTGAGGTCGTCCTCGTGGGCGAAACCATCGAGGGCCTCGGTCACCGTGGGCCCTTTCCACCAGGGCATCTTATCGGAATGTGCGACCACGTTCTCGCCGTGTTTGGCGGCGATGGGAATAAAGTGCACGGCGTTCAGGCCGAGCGTTTTGAGAAAGACCGAATATTCAGCGACGATTTTCTGATACGTGGACTCCGCGTGATCGACGAGGTCCATCTTGTTCACGAGCACGACGAGCTGCTTCACGCCCAGAAGGGAGAGTAAGAAAGCGTGGCGACGAGATTGATCCATCACACCTTCTTTAGCGTCGATGAGCAATAACGCGGCCGAGGCGCTGGCGGCGCCCGTCACCATGTTCTTCAGGAATTCTTTATGGCCGGGTGCGTCGATGATGGCGTAGGCGCGCTGCTTGGTGCGGAAAAAGATCCGCGTCGTATCAATGGTGATATTCTGTTCCTGTTCCTCGATTAAAGCGTCAAGGAGGAAGGCATATTCGAATTCCATGCCTTCGATGGCACAATTTTTGCGGACTTGTTCGATTTTGCCGTTGGGCAAGGAATCAGTGTCATGGAGAAGACGACCGACAAACGTAGATTTGCCATGGTCGACGTGACCGACGACGACGACGTGCATCTTGCGGTGGTCTTCGACGGAAAGGGAAGGCGTGCTCACAGGTTGGGAAAGAGATTGGGTATTCATGGGTTAGTTGATCGGCTGGTGGGTGGTTTACATGAAGCCCTTGGCGCGAAGTTCCTGCATGGAATTCCGACCGACGTGGTCCTGGGCACGGCCGGCGCGTTCGCTGGTCTTGGTGAGCTTAAGTTCCTCGATGACCTCATCGATGTTGCTGGCTGGGCTGTCGACCGGGTGCGTGATGGGGTGGCAACCCAGCGAACGGAAGCGTTTGCCGTTACGGGAAAAATAGAGCGTCGGATTGGGGATGTTTTCGCGGCGGATGTATTCCCAAATGTCGAGTTCGGTCCATTCGAGCAGGGGCTGGACGCGGACGTGGCCGCCTTCGGGTGCGGTGCTGGCGAACTGGCCCCAGAACTCGGGTGGCTGATCTTTATAATCCCAATTACCTTCGGCGGAGCGTGGGGAGAACCAGCGTTCTTTGGCGCGGGTGGGGTCTTCGTCGCGGCGAATACCGGTCACGAGAGCATCCCATTTAAATTCATCAATCGCCGCTTTAAACGGGACGGTTTTAAGTTCATGCGTCACGGTCACCGGGTCGTGCGTGGCGTAGCCGATACCGCGACGGATGGCGTCTTCGTTGATGCGCACAATCAGATCAATACCATGGATGACCTTGGCCTTCTCGCGGAACTCATACATCTCCGGGAACTCGTAAGTCGTGTCGATGTGCAGGAGGGGAAACGGGATTTTTCCGCAGAAGGCCTTACGGGCGAGCCAGATGAGGACGTTGGAGTCTTTACCCATCGACCAGGGCATACAGACCGAGCGGAAGTTGGCGAAGGCCTCACGGAAGACGTGGATGGACGTCTGTTCCAGGCGCGTGAGGTGGTCGTTTTGAGCGTTACGTGACATGGGGGTCAGAAATTATTTTTGGGTACGGGTGTGTAGGCCGCATTCTTTTTTATCAAAGCCGGGCCAGCGGCCGCCGCGTTCATCGCCGCCTGAAGACGGCAGGGTGCACGGTTGGCAGCCGATGGAACGGTAGCCAAGGTCGTGAAGCGCGTTGTGAGGCAGGCCGTGTTCTTTCAAATAGGCCCAAACCTGGTCGCGACTCCAGTCGACGAGCGGGTTAAGTTTCCAAACGTCGGAATTATCGGGGCGAGCGGCGAGCGAAAGAATCGGGGTAGCCGAACGCTCGGCACTTTGATCTCGGCGCATGCCGGTGATCCAGAGGTCGAGGTCGAAGAGTTTCTTACCGAGTGAATCTACCTTGCGGAGTTCGCAGCATTTTTCGGGGTCGCGCTTCCAGAGTTCGGCACCGTATTGGGCCGCTTGCTGTTCGACGGTCTGGGCGGGCAGGACTTCCTCGACCTTGATACCGAGGTGAGTTTCGAGCTTGGCCTTGAACGCGAGTGTCTCGGGAAAGAGCAGGCCGGTGTTGAGCGTAAAGGCCTGAATGGGCAGGCCGGCTGTCTGAGCAAGGTGTAGGATGACGATGCCAGCGGGCTGGAAACTCGTGCCAATGCCCGCGCGCGCGCCGAAAGTCTCGTACGCCCAGCGCAGACGATCCACCGGTGCCAGCGTCGAGAGACGGGCTTCGAGAGACGGAATGCGAGTAGGGTCGAGGTCGGCCATGGGAAGACTTAAGCGGCGGGTGCGGCGGGCCAGACTGCAGCTTGGTCGACCCAGTCGCCAAAAGCTTGGCCATCTTGACGTTCGTGGGCGTACTGCTTGAACAGTTCGCCGATGAGGACCGGAATTTCGTCGGCCAGCGCAGCTTCCTTCCAGAGGCGAGCGAGGCGGGTACCTTCGCGGTTGCCGCCGAGCATGATGTTATACTTGCCGGGGGCTTTACCCACGAGACCGATTTCGGCGTTATAGGGACGGGCGCAACCGTTGGGGCAGCCGGTCATGCGGACGACGAGTTCTTCATCGGCGATGCCGGCCGCCGCTTGACCCTCTTCGAGTTTTGCGAGGAACTGCGGGAAGATGCGTTCCGATTCAGCGAGCGCGAGGCCACAGGTCGGGAGGGCCGGACAGGCCATACCGCGTCCTTTGATGAGGCCTGGATTGAAGACGATCGCACAACCATGGTCGTGGAGGACTTTCTCGATGGCCGCTTTGTCGGCCTCTTGGATATCCGAGAGGATGAGGTTCTGGGTCGCGGTCAGGCGGAAAGTCGGCGCGTATTTTTCGGCGATGACGCGGAGCGCGGTTTTCAGGCGATAAGTGCCAGCGTCTTTGACGCGCCCCGTTTCGACGAATAGTCCGAGGAAAGCGCGGCCATCTAATTGTTTGAACCAGCCAAAAGCATCGCCTTGTCCTTTGAAGAGAAAAGGTTTGGCCGGAGGCAGGGGGGCGCCCAGCCGTTGCGCGAGTTCGTTGCGGAACCATTCGACGCCCTTTTCTTGGAGAACGTATTTGATCCGGGCGTGTTTGCGGTCGGTGCGATCACCCCAATCGCGGTGAATCGAAATGACGGCGGTGCCGACGCTCACGACTTGTTCGCGGGTGATGAAGCCGATGACGTCAGCCAGGCGAGGGTAGGTCGCTTTGTTGCCGTGCGAGGTGCCGAGGCCGCCACCGACGAGCAGATTATAGCCAATCAGCTTGCCGTTTTCGACCACGGCGACGTACCCCATGTCATTGGTAAAGATATCGGTGTCATTGTTGGGCGGAATGGCGAAACCGGTTTTAAATTTACGAGGCAGGTAGGTTTTGCCGTAAAGCGAATCGGTCGCGGCACCAGATTCATCGGTATCGGCAGGCGGCGGCATATACGGATTGGCTTGATCGACCGAGGCGCGAGCTTTGGCGATCTTGTCTCCGAGGCCCAGGTCGACTTGCACGCCATCGACCCAGATCGAGTGGTAAGCGGTGGTACGTGGGAGCAGGGCGCGAGTGATCGTGAACGCGTCTTCATCGACCTGCACGGCAATCTCGTCGACCGGTGGATTGGAAGGGGCGGTGACGTTACGATTCACGTCGCCGCAGGTGGCGAGCGTGGAGCTAAGTGCGTCATTGATCGACTTGATGAGCGGACCGATGCCTTGTTGCAGTACGCCGTGAAATTGGAAAGTCTGGCGGGAGGTGATGCGGAGGGTGCCATTAGCAAAGCGACCCGAGAGTTCGTCGTAGACGATGTATTGAGCCGCCGGGACGATGCCGCCCGTCTGGCGGGTACGAACCATGACGGAGTATTCTTTGCCGACCTTGCGCTTGTCGCGGTCGTCTTGTTGATAGATGCCGTGGAACTTGATGAATTGCTCGTCATCACCCGTGAAGCGATCGGCTTCGGGATTAGCGAGGGTTTCACGAATATTGCCCGAAAGGTCCGGCTTTTCAGCCTTCATGATTTCGTTCTTGGAGAGGGGTTTATCGGGTTTTGGGTCCATAGATTGATTTAACTTGATATCTTTACCTATGATTACATAAATAGGGGTCAAGTTTAAATAAATGGTAAAGAATCTCAGTGGCCGGGTGGTCTTTGTGGGGGCGGGGCCAGGGGCGCCCGACCTGATCACCGTCCGTGGGCTACGGATGCTCCAGCAGGCCGACGTCGTCATCCACGATGCACTCCCGGGAGATGCTCTGCTAATGGAGATTCCGTCGACGACGAAGATCGTGCCCGTCGGCAAACGTTGCGGCGTGCATTCTTCGACGCAGGACGAGATCAACGCTATCTTGGTGCGAGAGGTGTCCCAGGGTGGATTGGTCGTAAGACTCAAGGGTGGCGACCCTGGCATTTTTGGACGCTTGGGTGAAGAGATGGATCACTTAGCGTCGCGAGGGATTCCTTTTGAAGTCGTACCGGGCGTCACGGCCGCGACCGCTGCTGGCGCGGATGCCGCCTTTCCTCTGACGCATCGCGGTAAGGCAGCGTCTGTTACTTTTCTTACCGGTCACTGTGCTGACGGAACAGATCAAAACTGGAAAGCTCATGTGCAAACTGGGGCGACCCTTTGTCTATACATGGGCGCAAAGGCACTGCCTTCCGTCGCGATCAAGCTCATCAATGCCGGCGCTCAAGTGGATCTCCCGATTCGGCTCCTTTCAAAAGTCTCGCAAGACGGCGCCTCTGACGTGCTCACGACTTTAGCTGATCTCGCTTCGGGTAAGGTCGACGTTTCGGTGCTGCCCACGCCGCTCATTGCGGTCGTCGGCGCCGTCGTCGCTCCGCCCCGTCATGTTGGCCTGATGGGCCGCATCGCGGCCTTCGCCTGAGGTCAGGACTGTAAGGTGTGCCTCGCAACGAGGACACTCGCTAATTCAGGGTGCGTGCCGAGCAGCGGAGAAATTTTCCAGCGTAGAAGGTCGGGGGTATGCTCCTTTGCGATGGTGGCGACGTCGCCGTCGGGGCCGGCGTGACGGCCGGGGAGCAGGAAGAGCATCAGGATGACGGCGTCGCCTTTGGCCTGTTGCAGGGCGACTTCGAGCAAGGGTTTGTTAAAGTCATACTCAGCGCCCTCGCGACGTTCCATCGAACAGGCGATGAGCTCTTCTTCTTTGAGGTCGAGTTGATTGCGGAGAGAGATGGCGAACAAATCGCGGCAGGCTGTCACTTCGGGGATGGGTGAGCCGTGGTCGCAAAGGTAGACCGTACCGCTGCCCTTGGTCCATCCGGTCGATTGCAGGTTATCAACGAGCATGTCGATTAGCTCCGGGCCGAAGAGCGGTTCGCGGATGGTGAGCCTCATTTTACCCGGCTGAGCGTCGGCGAAGACCTTGGGGAGGTATTCCGTAATCGCACGGCTGGGTCCGATGAAGAGCGGGAGCACGACGAGTTCATCGATCCCGTCGACCTTGGCCTGCTGGACGGCGTCTTCAAAGATGGTCGCTGGCTGGCCGCCGAGGAGGGCCGGGTCGATTTTCGAAGAGTGCATCGTCGAGACAGGGCGGACTTCTTGGCCGAGCTTCTTGCCGACTTCTTGGGCCAGTCCGCGCAGGGCCAGGGTCGCCGCGGGTTCGTAGGAACCGTTGTCGACGAGGAGGATACGGATGCCAGCCATGGGAGTTAAGTGGGCCATAATCTTCCGATTTGCAACACAGGGTTGGTTGATTGCGGGTTGCCTCGTTTCGGCGGCAGTGTTTCCTTAAGTCATGTCTCGTCGTTTCCTCGCCCTTATCGCTCTCTGCCTGAGCGTCGTTGCTGTTTCCGCTGCTGAACCTTGGCTGACGGATCTGGAAGCTGCCAAGAAGGTCGCCCAAGCCGAGAAGAAAGAAATCTTAGTCGACTTCACCGGCAGTGATTGGTGCGGCTGGTGCATCCGCTTAAAGAAGGAAGTCTTTGATCAGCCACCGTTCGCCGAAGCTTCGAAATATTTTGTTTTGGTCGAAATTGATTTCCCGCGGACGAAGCCTCTTGCCCCCGCACTCAAAGCGCAGAATGAGGCGTTGGCCAAAAAATATAACATCCAAGGCTTCCCGACCATTCTACTCTTGGATGCGCAGGGCGAAGTCTATGCCCAGACTGGCTATGAAGCGGGCGGCCCCGAGAACTATTTAAAACACCTAGCGCAACTCCGCCGCCAAAATACCGTTGAAGGTAAGCAGGCTCTCGCGGCCCGTTTAGATTTCGAAGCTAAGGAACACGCATTGACCGATGCGCTTTCCGCCCAATTAGATCCGCTGTTGGAGAAAAAAGATCTGGCCGCCGCGGAAGTCGCTTTGGCTAAATTTATCAAAGACCGCAACGTCACGGGAGAATTACGGCTCAGCCTGCTCAAGTCTCGCGTCCAGATTGTCGCGATGTGCAAGCCGGGCGATCACGAGGCCGTCCTTAAGGTCATCGACGAAGTCTTGGCTGAAGCCAAGGATTCCAGCGCCGTCGAGGAATTGAAAGAACTCCGGGTCCGCGTCGTCGCGGCCCGAGATGACGCCCTTAAGTCTAAGGCCAAGTAAGCTGCTCTGCGGAATCGGACCGATATTTTCCCACCCCCATGAAAACCTCCCTCCGCTCCGTCGCCCTTTGCCTGTTTATCTTGATCGGGGTCTTGCCGGCTTCGGCTGCGACCAAATGGCTCAAGAGTTTGGAGGAGGCTAAGGCGGTCGCGATAAAGGAAAACAAGAAAATCCTCGTGGACTTTACCGGCAGCGATTGGTGCGGCTACTGCATCGCGTTGGACAAGGAAGTCTTTGATAAGCCCGCCTTCGTGACATTTGCCAAAGACTATGTCTTGGTGAAGCTGGATTTTCCTAAGTCTAAAAAACTTCCTCCGTCTGAGGTCGCGAGTAATGCGAAAGCCAAAGAAAAATATCAAGTCCGTGGCTTTCCGAGCGTCTTAGTCATCGACCCTAAGACCGATGAAGCCTTGGCTCAGGTTACGGGTTATTCTCCTGGTTCGGGTCCGGCGAAATACTTACCGCGTTTAAGTGCGACGAAAAAAGAAGGCGAAGCTGCCCCGGACGGACAAAAGACGGAAGCGGCAAAGAAGGCAGCGAAAGGCGCTTAAAGTTTTCAGACGCTACCTTGGATGACCTCTGTCGGGGTCTTGCCCTTGGCGCGAAGGTCGTGAATCGATAACCCTTCGGCTCGTTTGGAGAGACGTTGTCCGGCCTGATCTAAGACTAAGGGGGCGTGGGCCCAGCTTGGGGGCACCCATCCCAGTGCTCGATAGAGTAGTAGCTGGCGGGTGGTCGAAAGTAAGAGATCGGCGCCACGCACGACTTCGGTGATTTCCATGTCGTGATCATCGGCGACGACGGCGAGCTCGTAGGAAGGAAAGCCATCTTTGCGCCAGACCAAGAAATCGCCGAAGTCTTGACCCGCTTGAAAGCTCTGCGGCCCTTGGAGGGCGTCATCAAAACGGATTACTTCGCCGTCCGGCACGCGGAATCTCCAGTTGGTGTTACCGGGAATCTGGGCCTCGCTACCCGTTCCTGGGGCAGCACGCAGCGCCGGGGGGAAAATGGGTTCCGCGTCTTCCTCTGCGTGCGGTGCCGTTAGGGCGCGTTCCACATCCTTGCGGGATTTTTCGCAGGGGTAGATGTGGCCGCTTTGTTGCAACTTCAACCAAACCTCGCGGAACCAGGTGAGTCTTTGGGATTGGACATAGGGCCCGTGGGGACCACCGACATCCGGGCCTTCTTGCCACTGTAGGCCAAGCCATTGGAGATCGGCGAGCGCGGCCTCCGCGAATTCCGGTCGGCAGCGCGTGCCATCCAGGTCTTCGGTGCGATAAATAAGCTTCCCGTTGGCTTGCTGGGCTCTTTGGGCGGCCAGGGCGAAGGTGCGGGCGTGACCGAGGTGTAAGAGCCCTGTGGGCGTCGGGGCGATGCGTCCGCGATACATCGGCCAGAGTCGTTAGAGCGGGTTACCCGTATCAATAAATTCCCACGGGATACCGAACTCGTTCGCGACGGCCGTTGCGAGGGCTTTGACGCCCCAAGTCTCGGTGGCGTAGTGTCCGCAAGGGTAGAGGTTCCAGCCCTGTTCCTGGGCTTCGTTGAAATGTTCTTCGCGCAGCTCGCCGGTGATGAGCGTATCGCACCCTTGGCGTTTGAGCGCGGGTAACGCCGAACGACCGCTACCGCTGAGGATGGCGATGCGCCGGGGTTTTTTCGCCCCGAATTCGATGCCTTTAAAAGTCTGGGGGTAACTCGCCTTGAGCCGTTTAACTAAAATATTACGAGGGATACCTGCACAGAGGCAGGCGATGGGCAGGCCGGCGAAGTCGACGAACCAATCGGTAATTTTTAAGCCCAGGTCTTGGGCGATGAGCGCGTTGTTACCGATGGCGGGATGGGCGTCCAAGGGCAGGTGGCTGGAATAAAGCGAGAGGCCGGTCTTTTTTAGCGAACCTTTGCGCAGCTTTCGCACCACCCGCTCGGGTGAGACCGGGCGCCAGTAAATCCCATGATGGACAATCAGGAAGTCGATGCCTCTTTGCGCGGCTAATTTAAATACTTCGGAACCCGCGTCCACGGCGGCCCCCACTTTTTTGACGGTAGCTTTACCGCGATGTTGCAGGCCGTTATGCGCACCTTCGAAATCTTTAATCTCCGTGCGGCGGGTGAGGGCGTCGCAAAAGCGAGCGATATCAGAGGCACGGGCGGACATGGTTTACAAGGCTTTGAAGTTGATCGGTGCTACAGCCGCCTGGTTCAACGTAGCTGGATCAAAGAGTGCGGCCGGCAAGGCGAGGTGGACGGCGGCTTCGGTGATTTTAAGTAAGTCAACGTCCCGGGTTAACTCATCGCGGACGCTGCAAGCACCCAGAATCCATTGGTCGTCGGTCTTGGCAAACTCTTCGACCTGCAAGGTGCGGGTGCTCTTATTTTCATTATTCATGCTGACGGCTTGGACGAGTACGCCGTAAGAGCGGTCGAGTCCGAAGGTGACGAAGCTGGGTTCGCCTTGGGCCGGATTTTTGGCGACGAAGAAATGGACTGGCCGGCCGCGTGCATGATCGGTCTTGGTGTACTGCGTATCGCTCCAATGGGTAAAGGGCAGGTGCAGGTCAAACGGCGTGAGCAAAAGTCCGGCGGCTAGCGGAATGGAAAGGCTTCCCGTCGGCAAGGACACAGCGGCTTGGCCGGCTTGCGCCCGCCACAGGGTCGATTCGGTGTCAGCTTTCATCGCGATGAAGGCTTGGGCCATCGATCCGTCAGCTTGGCGGATTTCGACGCGGACCTTGGAGCCTTCGGCGGAATGTGTAGCCCAGATCGTTCCGTGTACGGCCAGGCTGGAATCGCCTTTCCGTGGTTTGTGTACAATCTCAAATTTGAAGCAGACGTCGGAACTTAAACCCGAACGACGAAAGTCGCTTAAAGTTTTTGCCGCCTCGGTCGCACTTAACTGTGCAAAGCCATCTTCGACCACCCGAGGCTGGGCAGATAACGATAGGGCACCAAGAAGCATTACCCAGCGAACGGACAAGCTGAGTAAGGTCAGGCGCACCAGGTCCGATTTACTTGGCCGGCGCTGAAGCCGCAGGCTTAGGAGCGGCGGCGGGAGCAACTGGCTGGGAAGGTGTGGCGGGAACCGTTGCGGCTGGCTTAGCAGCAGCAGCAGCGGAAGGGGCAGCAGGGGCCGACGTTGTCGAAGCAGGAGCCGCTGGAGCGGTGGCTGGTACGGCAGTCGCTGGTGCGGTAGCCGAAACGCCGAGGGCGGTCGGCGTCTTGCGCTCGCGAGCGACAAAACCAAGGTAGAGGCCGAAGCTTAGGACGAAGAGAGTGACGGTAAGGGTGGTCGTCATGCGGGAGAGGACATTAGCCGACTCGCCGCCAAAGACGGTTTCAGCGGCTCCGCCGCCGAGGGCTGCGCCCATACCGGCATTGGCGCTTGGCTTCTGCATGAGGATAATGAGCACCACGAGAATGCAGACCACAAAGAGGGCCACCACGGATGCATAGAGAAGAAAGTCCGTCATGCCCGTATCCAAGGGGTCGAACCTTGATAAAACAACGCCAAAATCAGGCTGGAAGGTAGGCCCCCCCTTTAACTTGGTAGGTTAGCCACTTTCCAGAGGGGGGAGGGGTTGTTCCGGTGGCGATAACTTGATGCGATTCGCCGACTTCCTGCCAAAAGGCCCGACGGCGGATGTCATCCAATTCTCCTAAGACATCATCCGCCAAGATCACGGGTGGGGTGGACGCTCGGATCGTGTCCCGTTGCAGACGGGCCAGGCAAAGCGCGAGCACTAGGAGGCGTTGTTGTCCTTCCGAGGCGTAATCGGCAGCGTCCTGCTGGCGAAACAAGATGGCGAAATCGTCGCGCTGTGGCCCGCGTAAAGTTGTGCCAGTCGCAAGATCGGCGGCCCGCATTTTGGTCCAGGTTTCGCTGAGTTGGTCGGCGGCGCAATCCGGTTGATAAGTCAGCTCAGCGCCTTCGTCCGCAAAGCCCGCGCGAGCGCAGGCGGCGCGGAGGGTGGCGGCGAGTTCTGGTAAAACCTTTTGGCGAAGCTCGATGAGACGTAACGCTGAAGGTAGCATGGTTTTTTCGAAAGCCCGCAAGGCATCTTCGTTCCGCAGGGGTTTTTTTAAAAGCGCATTACGACCTTCGAGCGCGCGGGTGTAATCGCGCAGAGCAATGAGGTAAGCGGCATCGGTGCCCCCGATCGCGGCGTCGAGCCAGCGACGGCGGTTGGAAGGCGAGCCCCGGACAAGTCGTAAATCGTCGGAGCAGAAGACAATCGTCGGGAATTGGCCTAAATGTTGGGCGACCGAGGCAATGGGTGTCCCATTCAGCAACGCTTTACGCGTACCCTTCGAGAGTCGGATTTCGACTTCGGCCTGTTCGGTTGGGTTGAGCTGAACGTCGATGCGCAGGCGAGCTTCCGTGCAACCGCTCCGAATTAAGGGAGAGATTTCAGTGGTGCGGAACGAGCGAAAAGCCGAAACCAGCGCGGCGGCCTCGAGCAGGTTGGTTTTACCTTGGCCGTTATCTCCCAGGAGAAAAATCCGCGGGGCATCCGTCGAGACGTCGGCAAAGGTGAGGTTGCGGAAGTCCGCCGCGCGAATGCGGGTGACGCGCATGGATCACTCCGGGATGACCAAAGTCATCCCAACTTGCAGCGTGGCGGGGCTGGCCATCTTATCTTTATTGGCCTTATAGATATCCGTCGACCGGTTGCTGGTGCCGTAAATTTTCCGAGATATAATAGAGAGATTGTCATTTTTTTGGACCACATAGGTCTTGGGGGTATTGCCTTTGTTCTCCGGAGGCGTCGCCACTGGGTTGCTGCTAAGAGTTTTTTCCGGTTTGCCCGAGGCGCTGATTGTTGGCGTGGGTTTATTTTCCCCCGGGCGTTGCCCGCGGCTAAGGTCAGCTACTTCCCGCTTTAATTTATCGTTTTCACCCTGCAGGCGACGAATGGTCTGATTCGTATCGAGACTGCTGCCGGCGTCGGCGCTCAAGGGCCGCCCGGGAAGTTGCTGAAGATATTGTTTCTCGGCGGTCTTGATCATCTGCCCGACGATCTCGGCCTGTTGCGAGTTAGGCTTGAGCCGAATATATTGGTTGAAGTGATAAATCGCCGGCAGCGGTTCTAAGAGGTCGCTGTACATGCGCCCCGCTTCGAGGTGAGATTCGGCCGCACCTTTACGGGCGTCGATGACCTTGAGGAAGCATTCGAGGGCTTTGCGATTCTCTCCCTGCTTTTGGTAAAGCTGACCTTGGCGAAAATCTGGGTCCTCTACGTCCAAAGTCCGGGAGTTGCCGGATGCATGATCGTCGCAGCCGACGAGGAACAATAATAGGAAGGCAAAGGGGACACGAACCATGCTTCCACATTCTCGCATGGGGCCGTTGCTTCAATCCAAAATCATTCGCCTAAAGCCCGCGGGAGCGCTTCCGCCAGACGGGGAGTTTGGAACTTGAAGCCACCCTCGAGGGCGCGCGCGGGGCGGGCCGCTAAGTCCGCCAAGATTGTCTCTCGGCCGAGGTCGCCGAATAATAATGATATTAGCCAAGCGGGCAGGGGTAGGACCGCCGGACGGCGGAGGACGCGCCCAAGTTCGCGGGCGAACTCGGCTTGGGTGACCACTTGAGGGGCGATGGCAATGAGGGGGCCGCGACAGGATGCCTGGGTCAGGGCCCAGATGATGAGGTCGACGAGGTCGCCGAGCCTGATCCAGCTCAGACGTTGGGTGCCGGGGCCGATAGGGCCGCCCAGCCCAAGGCGAAAGGCGGGAAGCATGGCCTTGAGCGCTCCTCCGGAGGCGGCGAGAACTACGCCCGTCCGCAGATGAATGGTGCGGATGCCGGCGCTTTCCGCGGCGGCCGTAGCGTTTTCCCAAGCGGCGGCGACTTCGCTTAAAAATCCATCGACTTTCACGGGACTGTTTTCATCCAAGAGTTCAGTCCGGCGGAATCCGTAGCGGTTCAGGCCTGACATTGAGATGAAGCACGGGGGCTTGAGCGTTAATTTTGCTAACGTCTCGGCTAAAGCGGAAGTGCCTTCCTGGCGACTGCGCAGGATACGTTCACGGGCGGAGGGAGTCCACCGTTGGGTGATCTTTTCACCTGCAAGGTGAATGACGGCGAAAGCGCCCTCAAGTTGACCCACGTCGAAGTTAGCCGGCGCTTTGTCCCGCCACTTTAGGGGGACGACTTGATACCCTTCTTGCTCAAGACGGATGGTTAGGGCTTTACCGATTAGGCCGGAGGCGCCGGTAAGAATGATGCGAGGGCCAACCGGCATAAAATATTCTTAAGCAGATTTTTTTGTCACCACCAAGATCCAAGGTTTTCCGGGGTTAGGGTAATAACCGATCTTCTCGACGGTGTCGCCCGCCTGCTCGCATTGTTGGGCAAAAGCCAGAACGCTATCGGATTCGTCGGAACCTCCGGGGTGACCCGTATAAGCCACGCAAACAAGGCGTCCAGAGGGTCGCAAGAGCTTAAGGGCGGCTTGGAGGGCTTGGGCGGTCGTCGCGGGCTGCGTGATGATGGCGAGATTGCCGCCGGGCAGGTAGCCAAGGTTGAAAAGGGCGACGGCTACTTTGCCGTGATGCGCCACGGGGATGGCCGCGATGATTTCGGCGTGGCTCCGATGGTGTAGGGTCGTTCGTTCCAGCAAGCCGGCCGCTTCCAGTAAGTTGTTCGTCGACCGCAAAGCCTCGGCTTGGATATCGAAGGCATGAACATGGCCGCCTGGGCCCACCGCTTGGGCGAGAAAAGCGGTATCTCGGCCTTTGCCGGCAGTAGCGTCGATCGCGAAGTCTCCGGCTTTGATGGTCTCTGACGCGAGCTTTTGCGCACGTTCGGTGACGCGGATAGGATTTATGGGAGCCAAGGGAATTTGCGGAAGTTGGGCGGACGTTTTTCGTTCCAAGCAGAGCGACCTTCGTCACCTTCTTCGGAAAGATAATAAAGTAAAGTGGCGTTGCCGGAAAGTTCTTGGATGCCTGCTTGCCCGTCGAGTTCGGCGTTGAAGGCAGACTTGAGACAACGAATCGCCAGGGGGCTTTTGGTCATGACATCTTGAGCCCACTTGAGGCCTTCGGCGTCTAATTGCGCGTAAGGAACGACGGTATTGACGAGGCCCATCTCGAAAGCTTCTTGAGCGTTGTATTGTCGGCAAAGATACCAGATTTCACGGGCTTTTTTCTGGCCGACAATGCGAGCGAGGTAGGAAGCGCCGAAGCCACCATCAAAACTCCCCACGGTGGGCCCCGTTTGGCCGAAGATCGCGTTATCGGCCGCGATGGTGAGGTCGCATATTACATGTAAGACATGACCGCCGCCGATGGCGTAGCCGGCGACGAGTGCGATGACGACCTTGGGCATCGAGCGGATAAGCTTTTGGAGATCCAGCACGTTGAGCCGAGGGACGCCGTCGGCGCCGATATAGCCGCCGCTTTTATCGCCGCGGATTTTCTGATCGCCTCCGGCGCAGAAAGCGAACTTGCCATCGGATTGTGGGTTAGCGCCCCGGAGCAAGACCACGCCGATGCGGGTATCGTCCCGCGCGTCGCTAAAGGCGCGGATCATTTCGGCCACGGTGTCGGGGGTGAAGGCATTACGGCGCGAGGTGCGATTGATGGTCACGCGGGCGACCCCATCCGACTTTTCGTAGATGATATCGGTGAAGTCTCCGCTTTTTTGCCAATGAATCTCGGATGCCATGGCATGAACTTGTAGGGCGGCGGGGGGATTTCCAATGAATAAGCGACGAGACGCTTGAAAATCGACGGCGACCCCCACAACTTAGGTCCATGGCCAGCCTTACTCCTAAACAAGTTTCCCAAGTTTCCCAATGGGTCGCCGATGGTTTGTCTCTGTCTCAGATTCAGGGAAAGATCTCGGCGGAGCTCGGCGTCTCGATGACATACATGGACGCCCGTTTTCTAGTAGATGACCTTAATTTGTCTTTGGTGGAAAAAGAAGAGCCTAAGAAAGAAGAAGCGGTCGTTGAGCCAGCCCCGGAAGGTGAAGCGGGTGCGGCGGCCCCGGGCGTTCCGGTTGCCGTGACCGTCGAGGTCGATACCATCACTCGTCCAGGCACGATGATCAGCGGCAACGTGACTTTCTCTGATAGCCAGAAGGCGGATTGGTATATTGACGAAGCGGGCCGTCCCGGGATGGTACCACGCGTTCCCAATTACCGCCCTTCTCAGGAAGACATCACCGATTTCCAAGCCAAGCTCGATGTCGCTTTGCGGCAGGCAGGTTTTTGAGCACGCTTAGCGCGATTTCAGGATAGCTTCGGCAAGGACGAAGTCCGCCGGGCGAGTCAGCTTTAAGTTAACCGATGGGTTTTCGACCAGAGATACTTCTTGGCCGACACATTCGACGGCCGAGCTATCATCGGTTACTTTGCGGCCGAGCTCGGTTACTTTCTGGTAAGCTTTCAGTACGGTCTGCGTCTTGAAAATTTGCGGGGTTTCGGCCGTCCAGACTAACCCGCGATCCGGAGAGGTTTCGACCGCTGGGGAATCGACGCGAGCGATTTTGACGGTATCTGCCGAGCGACCGGCCAGAATCGCTGCACCGGTTTCAAGGGCTTTATCTCTTACTTTTCGAATCGCTTCCGGCGTGATGAGTGGGCGGGCGCCATCGTGAATATGTACCAAGCCCTGATGCCCGGCACAGGCGAGTAACGCCGCCAAGACGGAAGCCTGACGTGACTCACCGCCAGGGACGAAATCAATCGGACAAGCGGGTAAGGGGTTTTCTGCCAGCAACGCCCGCAGGCGCGTTAATTGAGTTTCATCGCGGTAGGTGATAATTACCCGGCCGATGGACCCAGAATTTAAAAATGCATCGAGCGAATGAATAAAAACCGGACGTCCGGCCAAAGGCGCCGTAATCTTGTCATCCACGACGGCTTGCATGCGTCGGGCCGAGCCGGCGGCCAAGAGGATGAGTATATCGTCAGGTTGGCTCAAAGGGCTTCGCCGATTTCTCGGCGTATTTTCAGAGTCTCGGCGAAAGGGTCGGCGGCTTTGAGAATGGGGCGGCCGACGACGATGAAGGTGGCTCCGGCCGCGGCGGCTTGGGCGGGGGTCATGATACGGCTCTGATCGTCAGCCGCGGCGCTGGGGTAGCGGATGCCAGGGGTCACCAAGGTCGGGCCCGCGCCGAGTTCCGAGCGGAGAATCGAAAGTTCAAGCGGCGAGCAGACCAGACCGTTGAGTCCCGCCTGAGTTCCCATGCGGGCGAGCAGCCGGACTTGTTCTTCCGTGGTCCGTTGAACGCCGATGGCCGATAGTTGGGCTTGATCCATCGAGGTGAGCACAGTCACCCCAAGCACCTGACAGTCGGGAAGGGTGTCACGCGCCGCTTCGGTGGCTCGAGCAATCATCTCGGGCCCACCGGCGGTATGGATGGTGAGTAACGAGCAGGGGCGGCCACGCAGGCTTTTAATGGCTGAAGCGACGGTGTTCGGAATATCGTGGAACTTTAGGTCTAAGAACACCTTGAAACCTAAGGCATGGAATTCATCGACGATTCCCGGCCCATGGCGGGTAAAAAGCTGCAAACCAAGTTTCACCCAAGCCAAGTTGCCTGCTAACGGACGGGCCAGTGCGAGCGCCTCATCTTTCGTCTCAACGTCAAGGGCGAGGATAAGTCGACAGGGCGAAGCCATGAGGCTTTGTAGAATCAGTCGACCCAATCTGCCAGCGTAAATCTCAGCCTACTTCTTGGCGGGAGGAGTTTTCTTGGCCGTGGGCGTGCTGGGGAGCGAGGAGACGGCGAAATTAAAAGGCTGAGCAGGTTGTTTTCCCAGAAGGTGTAAGTCGAACCATTGGGCCATTCTGGCGACGTCGTCGGTCATCTCGTTCCAGCCGCCGTGACCGCCCCCGATCCGGACGAGCACTTCGCATTGGGCGCCAACTTCGACGGTTTTGCTTTGGAAACGTGTGGCCTGGGAAAGCGGTACCAAGGGGTCGGCATCGCCCTGGACGATATAAGTCGGAGGTTGGTTCTTATTAACCCAAGTCAGCGGCGAGAGCTCGCGTCCAAGCTTGGCTTTACCTTCAGGGGTTTCGACCAAGGGACCGAAGGCAGGGATCCGCGTATTAAGAGGGCCGATGCCCTCGTTGCTGTCGCCTTCTTTTGCCCAGTTGATGAAGTCGACCGGTGGATAGAAGCACGCGACGGCATTGACGGCGCTGCTGGCCCGGTCGATGGGGTCGGTGGCTTTCGCTTTACCCGCGTCGCCTTTGACGCCCAACATCAGACTGAGGTGTCCGCCCGCACTGCCGCCCGTGACGCCGATCTTGTTCGGGTCGATGCCGTATTGGGCGGCGTTGCTGCGGATGAAGCGCACGGCGCGTTGCATATCCAAAACGATTTCATCGATATGGAAACGTGGCTGGGTGCCATGGACGACGACAAACGTGGTGTAGCCATACTTGGGCCAGGTTCCGTCGCTGATGCCGTTGTGATTAGAGTTCCAACCACCGCTGATGATTTTGATGACGGCGGCGCCGTTGGGGTTGGCCGGTTTAAAGATGTCCATGGTCAGCGCCACCCCGTCATGCTTGGTGTAGATGACATCACGGATGCGTTCAGGTTCTTGCGCGCTGACCAGCGTGAAAGTCGCGACTAGGGAGAGCAGGGAGACGTAGAGGCTTCGCATGGGGTTGTTTATAATACCCTTATCTCCCGGGAATGTTCCCCGCGAGAGGTTAAATTCTGAACTTAATCACGACCTTCAGGATGGGGCCGGACGTTCCCACCCTCACGCCGGGTTGGTGACCATCTTGCGGATAGAAAACGGCGAAGTTACCGCGCCCGAGGGTAAGCAGGGCGGAAGGGGCGGAAGGGGCGGCGTATTTTTCCACGTCCTTTTCCGCGAGGTAAGGATGCGTGACGACGAGAGACTTTTGATCGGCGTGGCCGCAATATTCGAGGCCCTGATAGACTACCTGGATGTCGCCGTAGATTTGATGGGCTTCCCAGAGCTTATCTGCCGAAGGGGCCGTCTCGTAGCGCTGCACGATGGCCACCAGATCCTGGCCTTGGAGTTCATATTTTCCATCTTCGGTCTGCACGTCGAAGGCGTGGAGATAGGCGAACGCCTTAGGAAAAAGTGGGTGAAGAGATGTAATGGCTGCGGAGGCGGAGAGTTGGTCGAGGATCATGGACGAAAAAGGGTGAGGGTGGGGAAGAAAGAGTGAGTTAGGCTTGGTCCGCGAGGCCTTCGACATCGTCAAGGGGCATTTCGACCGCTTGTTCGGAACCAAGCAAAGAGAGCAGCACCGCGATACGCTTCTGCGGCTCTTGCAGTTTGATGACTTCACCTTCGGAGCCAGAAAAGATGCCTCGGATAACGCGAACCTTGGTGCCGATCTTCAATTCCTCATCTAACATCGAGAGGATCGCCTCCGGGCCGAGAGCGAGCAATTCGGTGATGACCGAGGCGTCGACATCAACGGGACGTCCGTTACGGCTGACGAGTTGGAGGACGCCACGGGTGTTGCGGACTGGGCCGTAAAGTTCCTCGGGATTGAATTTTACGAAAATATAACCGGGGAAAAGCGGTTCGACCACGACGCGGTTCTTATCATGCCCTTTGCGCGTCCGCCGCAGGCGCGGGAAGACGATTTCTACCTCACCCAGGGACCGAAGATTAAGCACGGCCACGGCTTCTTGGCGGGGCTTTGCTTTAATGCAAAACCACGAAGTCGGCGGAATCTCGCTCATGCCTTGGTCGCTGCGGAGGCCCTTGCCGGCAGCCATCCAAGGGCGATGAAGATGACTTGCGTGATCCAGAAAACGGTGAGCCAGAAGAATCCTGATTCCGTAAAGCCATAGCTATGCAGGCCGACGCCCAGCAGATTGGTGCCGAACCATGACCAACTCGTGACGATATTGCCGAAGATCAGGAGCTGCATCAGCCCTTCGCGGCGCACGAGGCCACCCCAGCGGGCGTGGAGGCAGAGCGCGCACCAGAGCACGATCAGAATCGCACCGTTCTCCTTCGGATCCCAACCCCAGAAACGACCCCAGCTCTGGTCGGCCCAGATGCCGCCGAGCATCGTGCCGATGAAGCTGGCCATCACTGCGAATGCCAGGATCCCATAGGCCGCTCGGGCAACGCTGTCGCCCCAAGCATAATCTTTCTTGAATGCCCGGAGAGCAAGGTGGAGGGCTCCGAGCAACCCGGCGACGAAGGTCGCCGCGTAGCCGAGGGTCACGATGGTCACGTGCGTCGCCAGCCAAAAGTTCGTATCGAGCACCGCCCGGACGCTCTCGAGGTTGTCTTCGCCGGAGAGGCCGAGGTTATGCGCCACGATCAAGGAGACGAAACCGGTGATACCTGTCGCGACGGCGCCGATACCGTTTTTCCAGAGTCGTTCGAGGATGATGCCCAGGCCGACGGCACCCCAGGCGACAAAGATTCCCGTTGAATAGAGGTTCGTCACGGGCGGGCGACCATGCAGCCACATCCGGTAGCCGAGTGCCAAAGTGTGCAGCAGGAAGCACGTAACGAGTAATCGGTAGGCCCAGCTACGGAGCGATTCTGAAGCGGTTAACCAGGAGCCGAAGATCATGAGCACGGTCACGACGTAGGCGATGAGCAGCCAGTAGAAAGGTTGGAGACGACCAAACGTGGCTTCGGAATTCGATTTCGTCGACCAGTTGCCTAGCTGAGACGCGGCAATCGCCCGGGTTTGGACGGTGCAAGTGTCATCGTTACCCTCTCGCCATGCCACGCAGAAGGTGGCGTAGCGGCTGATCAATCCGTCAGGGGCGAGAGACTGCCGATGGTTGTTTTTGTCTTGGATGACACTCAGTAAGGCGGTGCCGAGGTTATCCCATTTTTCTACTGAATCTGCTTCCTTGGGGGGGACCAGGCCGATGGCACCTTCACGTTGAAAGCCCTGATAGCGATCCACAAAACTCTTCACCGTTTTTTGTAATTCAGGATCGAAGGCGGTGCCACTGCCGCCGTTTACGCGATTAGTGTTCATTTCGGCGACCGCCCGGCTCAAAGAGCTTAGCCAGGCCTCATATTCACGTTGCGGCGGAATCTCGGACGGCAGGTCGCCAGGGATGAATGTCATACTGAGCGTCGCATATTGGCGGGCGGCGCCTTCGAGTTGAAGTAAGGAGCGGTCTTCGGCGTCGCGGTCAGCTTGGGCGCGACCACGGGATTTGCCGGCGGCTTCCGTGATCTTTTCGCTATTCTTTAAGATATCATCCCAGCTGGCGTACATCGTTTTTTCGATATCTCGTCCGACCATCTTGAGCACGGAAGGGTGTTCGATGCGGAAGGTGGGAAGATGGCGAGCGACTTGGGCGCGGAAGCTGACTTCGATCAGCCAGTCGATGGCCGTTAGGGAATTGCCGGTCAAGTGTACGGCCCGTTTCTCCAAGGCTGCCTGAACGTTGGCATCTACGCCGGGCAGCGAGTCGGAGATCAGTTTCTTTTGTTCGGCGGTCCAGGTGGAGGGTTTCTGTCCGAAAGCGATCCGTTCCAGATCGGTCAGACGGATCTCACGACGAGAACGCATTTGCAGCAACGAGCCGCTGGCCAAAGTTTCGAGCGGGACAATGCGTCCGCCACTCTGAACGGGGATGTTACCGAACTCTTGACTGTTCCAGGTTGGCTCGGCCGCTTGGGTGGGAAGGGAGAGCAGACCTAATGCCAGGACGGCCGCCGTCTTAGCGGCACGACCGCGGAGGAAACGCAACAGGGAGAGGCCGAAGTGCCAGATGAGGCCGAGGGACATCAGCGCAACGGAGATATAGGGAATCCAAGCGCCTGGATTACGCACGACTTGAAGGACGCTGAGATCCTTGCCGTCCTTCGTGCTCCCGAAACTGGACTGGAAGAAGGTCAGGCCGGCGTGACGGAGTGGTTGATTCATCGAGATGTTATAGTCAAAGGAGCTTGTGCCTTCCTTAATTGTCACATCGCTGGCGAAACGGCGGGGTGTCTCGGTTCCGGGATACTTCTCGTGGGTGAACTTATCCAGCTGCACCGTAAAGTCCACGTAGTGGCGGGTCCGGCGGAGCGAGAGCTCGTAGGTCTGGCCGGAGTCTGCGAAGGTCTGCGCATCGAAAGATTCCGTCAAGTTGAGGTTGAGGACCCAGGTGCCGAGCGACTTATCTTTCGTCTTTAGTTCGACAATCGCTGTAGGCGAGTTCGGGCGATTGTCATCATAACTTTCCGGGAGAGGTTTGTAGGCCAGTTGAGTGCGGGCGCCGATGCCTTGGGTGGCCTTAAGGTCGAGGCCGTCGAGCATCTGCGATTTTGCCCGGATCATGGCGTTTGCATGGTACGTCTGGACGACGAGGGTGTAGGGCGTGCCCGGGAGCTCGACGGCGGACGGCGCCTTCTTATCTGCGATATCGCGCAGGATCGAATCCGGGATGGCGACGACGGTCTCGGCGGTGGCAGTTTTTTGAACGAGCGCGATTTCGAATTCGCGGAAGGCCTCGGAGTAGTTACGCTGCTCGCCTTCGGGGATGATCATCGCGGACTCCTCTTGGTAGATTGCCGTGACGAAACCGCCGCCCAGTAGGAGCAGCAGGCCTGCGTGGATCATGAGGTTGCCGACCTTGGCGGCGGTCGCCTTGAAGTGACGGACGTGGGCGAAGGCCAGGTTGATGATCAGCAAGGCCCCGAGCGTGAAGCCGGCCGGCAGCGGGATGCGTAAGGGCGCCGTCGAGTCCATGGGATAGAAGCAGAGCCAGGAACTGAAGTAGACCTTCTGGACATGCCAGATGCCCCAGTGGACTTGTTCGAGTGTCCCCAACAAGATGAGGATCATCGACAGGATGAGCAGGAGTACCGTCAGCTTGAGCGACGCCAGCGTGTCGATGAGTCGATGGCCGCTGTCAGCCTTCTTTTGGTGTTCTTCGCTGTTCACGGAAGCTGGGAGGCGGAGAGGAAGGCGATAAAAGCGGGAGCGTTGACTTCGACGGCGGCGGTCTCGCCATTCATCTTGAAGAACCAGGTGGCACCGTCCTTGGAAGTCATCACGGCGTCGACGGATTTTTTGCCATCGGCGGAGGTCAGCACAAAGCGTTGGCTATCGAGACTACCGACCTTGACCCTTTGGGCGGAGTCGGCGATCTCATCGGGGCTGGCCGGCGGGAGGCCGATTTGGCCACGCCAGCGGTTTACGTTGGCGGTGAGGCCGCCGACGCTGCCGGGAAAGACCGTCACGGCGATTTCGGCTTTGCTACCGTTCGGGCCGGTGACGATCCAGGTGGCCTTGCGCATCGAATTTTCAGGGCCGACGGACCAACCGGCGGGCAGCTTCGCCCACTTGGGGGCGTCGAAGCCGGCGGCTTCGGCCTTCATCGAGGCGGGGGCGACCATCGGGGCGGCCACGGCCGGAGAAGCGGCAGGCTGGGCGGCGACCGGCGCGGTCGGCGCGGCCGGTGCGGTCGCGGGGGCTGCGGCCGGTGGTGCTTCGGCTTTCACCTCGTAGCGGGCGACCTGCGGGGCAGGTTTGCAGCCGAAGGCGAGCAGCGAGACAGACAGGAGGAAGAGGGGACGCATGGTGATGAGAGAATTATTTAGTGGCGGCTTTTTTACCTTTTTTCTTAGGGGCGTCAGCGGCGTCGCCTTCGATCGTGCCGTTCTTGACTCGCTCTTCATATTTCGGATCACGGGGTTGGATGATGCCTTTTTTGACAAGTTCATCGGCGTGCATGTCGGCGAGGGGGCCGCAGCGGGTTAACCAGGCGTCACAAGCACCACGGAGTTCTTTGAGTTTATCCGCGTTGGCTGGATCGGCGGCGATATTTTTCACCTCCCAGGGGTCTGACTGAGTGTCGTAA
>Ga0114971_10000584_pt1 | contig 23939 bp, 12 predicted proteins | sample M_140625_MF_Meta_FD_87320 | JGI IMG/M metagenome (GOLD analysis project Ga0114971, IMG submission 87320) | Freshwater microbial communities from Lake Montjoie, Canada to study carbon cycling - M_140625_MF_MetaG | ecosystem: Environmental > Aquatic > Freshwater > Lake | place: Lake Montjoie...
AGCGAGGAAAGGCTTTCGCCCGCCACGCGGCCAACATCGAGGGAGAACGTTCCGCCCTGGCCCGACATCACGCCACCCGCGGTCAAGGCACCGACGGGAGCGGAAACGGAAATCGTTCCGGCGTTGGCTCCTCCGGCGGGCACCCCAACCGCCAAAACGGAACCCGGCGCCAGCACGACCGAACCCGCCACGGTGGAGAGCGTGATCTGACCGCCATCGGTGAACGTGGTGAGGTCGTAGAAAGTCTGCGTCGTCCCACTCACATCGAAACGGCCGGTCCCTCCTACCGTCAGATCTCCGGTGGTCGCGCGCACGCTTAACGTCCCGCTCGGCAATGAAACCGTGTTGTTCGCCGAAACGCTGGCCCCAGTTAGGGAAAAACTCGCGCCGAGGCCGGGCGCCACGGTCGCGATGGAAGTCGTGCCCGCCAGCGTGAAAGTGCCGCTCGCGGTCAACGACTGGTTCGCGGCCGTAGCCCCGGTGAGCAGGGGCGCGGTCAAGGCGACGTTACCCTGCACGGTCAGCCCGCCCGTGCCTTGACCGAGCACGCCGCCCGTGGCGTTCAACGTGACGTTCGCAAATTGGCCAATTGCAAGAGCGTTGCTACCGAGGCGCAGCGTGCCGGCGTTAAACGCCAGCGTGCCGGAGGGCGTGGCGGTCCCGCCGGGCGCGGTCGCGCGCGCGCTATTGTCGAGGAGGATGTCCTTCGCCGCGAAGCTGACGATCCCGCCCGTGGTGTTGAAGCCGCGAATCTCCCCGGCGTGCAGTGCCAGGCTGGCGAGCGTCGGCTGGCCGGTCACGTCGAGTGCCCCGATCGCACCCGTGCCGTAGACGTCGATGGACGAGTAGCTGAGCAACGAGAGTGACTGGGCGCTTTGCAGGCCCTGCAACGCGGCGCCGGACAACAGCAGCCCAGTCGAAACCGACACATTGCCCGCGTTGGCGAGTTGCAAGGTGATCTGGCCGCTATCGAGCGCGATGGCCTGGCCAATGATCGTGGCGGTCGGGCTCAGCGAGGTGGCGCGGGTCGAGTCGAGGATCACGCTCGCACCGGACACGCGCGCGCCGGCGCTGACAGTCATGGTCGGCACGGCAGAAGAGCTGACGCCGCTGCGGGTCATCTGCGCCGCCGGATCGCTGCTCACGCGCAGGAGTGTGCCATCGCCACTGCCGGCGAGGGCTGCACTGCCGAGCAGCAAATTGTCCGCGGCCGTCGCGAGATTTGTGACCTGCGTGACCGAGGCGCCCGGCGCGAGTATGAGCGACTTATTCGCAGCGAGGATGACCTCGGCGCCGGCGAGCGCGACACCGGCGTTGTTCACTGTGATATTGTCCGTCTTCACGGTGAGCGCCGTGCCCTGACTCGTGGTGCTGCGAATCGCACCAATCAGTAGACTCTCGGCGCCGAACGCATTCAGTTCGGCCGCGTTTAACACCAATGATCCCCCCGGCGCAGCGGCGATCGTGCTGGCACTCGCCACGAAAATATCCACCGGGCTGCTGATGTCGATGAGGCCGCCCCGCCCGCCCTTCGGGGCCTGCGCCACGACCGATCCTTGGATCGCCATCGCGCGAGTCGCGGTGAGCACGAGTTGCCCCGAATCGACCGGCAGGCGCGGCACCGCAGTGTCATGTGCCGAGGCGCTCGCTTTGAGAAACGTGTTGGCGAGCGAGGTGTCGTATTGCGCACGCCCGCGGACGACTGACTGCGGCGCGACTTCAAACGCGGCCGCGACCGGCGCGGCGGTGCGTGCGGTGTTGAGCTCGTTGAACCGGTAGCCGGCGACAACACTGGCCCCGTCCGCCTGCGCGACCGCACTGCTGGGTGGAATTCCGCTTTTCGGGGTCACCAAAAAGGCACCGGGCAACAGCGCATAGCGTGCGGGCAACAACGTGTAGTTGCCGGCGGGTAAATCCGCGCTGCCACCGAGGTAGACGCGGTCGCCCACGCCGAGGCCGGAGTTCACGTAACCCGCAGCGCCACTCAAATTGGCGTTGAGCGTAGTCGGATTGAACGGCGCGAACGGCGCGTAATTCGCCTGATAGTTCGGGATGACGGCAAAACTCCCCGACGCCGCGAGGATGTCCTTCGAGCCACCCACCCCCGCGACCCACCGGTAGGCCAGCAAGTCGCCGCCTCCGCGGAGATCCACCGTCGCGCCGGGTTGCACGGTGACGCCTTGACCCGCGATTTGGACGGTCTTCTCCGCGACACCACTCACCGTGATGTCGGCGCTGGTGGGATCGATCCACGCGGTGCCATTGAGATTGGTGCCGAACGGAATCGTCAACGCACCTCCAGCGATCGCATCGTTCGCGGAAACCGAAGTCACACTACCCGAGGCAAGCGTGAGCTGCTGTGCGACCGGCACGTTCTTATTGGAAATCAGATCCTTGGGCGCCGCGCCCGTGCCATCCCAGCCGAGATTGATCGAGCCGATCGGAGCGCGCAACACGCCGCCCTGCGTGGTGGTCGAGGCGTAGACGTTCAACGCGCCGCCGGCCGACAGCGGCAGCGCGCGGGTGCCCGAGGCCGCGATCGTGATCGAACCGGTTTTTGCAACTCCGGACGCCGTATAGTCCGCGGCGATGAGGTTGAAGCTGACCGCGCTTGGTGGATAGATCTGTCCCGCCCGCAGCGTGAGATCGCCGGCCAAGCTGAGTGTGCCGTCGCCACGGATGTCGCCGCGGTCGGCAACAAGCGAAACCTTGCCAATATTCTGCAGCGAGAGATTGCCCACGTCGACCAGACTGGCGACGACGTTGAGATTACCGGTTCCAAACGTGGGCGACGAATAGAACGGCTGGCCTTGCACGGTAAACGCCGAGGTGATTTCCTGCGGCAACTGCGGCGGAGAGAAAGCGGTGCCGAGCGCGACGTAAGGAGCGTTGAGTGAAACGGTGCTGGCAGCATAGAGGAGCCCTGAGGTCGCGACCGTAAGACTGCGTGGCGCGGCGAGCGCTACCGCACCGGAGAATTGCACCGTGCCTTTGAGCGTAAGTGTATCGAAACCACCGCGCGTGAAACTATCAGCCGCAAAATATCCCTGGCCCGCCAACGCCGTGCCGTTGGCACCACGCACAGCATTGCCGATCGCCGACTGACCGGGTGCCAGGGTTTGCGGCGGTGCGGTGGGCCCGCCCTGCGTCACGGTGAGCGTCACGTCGAGCGGCGTCTGGGAACTCGACGCGGTGCCGGGCGGATAAAAGCGGCCCGACGAGATCACGAGATTGCCTCCGAGCGCCGAGGATCCTCCCCCGGCACCGACCAGCGTGGCGTCGGCAAGCAACTGCTGTGCACCGTTGAGGGTGATCGTGCCACCATTGCTATCGACTCGCATCGGCAGCACAAGCGCACCGGCCGTCGAGCCACTCACCGAGCCACCGGATATGCGGTACGTCGGAGCAAGATCGAGCACGCCGCTCGCGCCCGAAACGTCGAGCCTAGCTCCGACTTCAGCGACAAGGTTCCCGGCCACCGTAATGGACCCGCCGGGAAGCACCACGCCGGTGCGATAACCGCGCGCATCGGGCGTCAGCACGATCGCCCCTGCGGTCGAGAGCGCGCTCTTGGCACCGAGGTCGACGGTCGGCAACGCCTGCGCCGCGTCGCCAAAGAGCAACGTGGAATCCTTCCCGCCCGAGACCGCAATCGTGCCGCCGGGCGCGCTGATCTTTCCCTGCACCAACGCGGTGTCGCCGCTCACGGTCACCGCACCCCGTGGATCGGTTTGAATGACGGCGCCCTCACCCATCACGAGATCGCCACGCACAACGAGGGGCTGGGCACTGTTGTAAAGATCGCGCACGCCGGGTGCGCTGAACGCAAGGCTCACCGGGGCGCGCACCCCGACCGGTTGCACAAGCGTGGTGACGAGGCCGCCGCCCGCCGTCGCGTCTGGGGCGAGCACGCGGCTCTGCACCACCGGTGCGATCAGAGTCCCGGAAGCGATGACGAGGCCGGGGACGTATCGGTCGGGCTGCGCTGTCGTCGCACCGAGCCCACTTATTGAAAAGCGATTGAATCCGCCCGCACTGAAGAATTCCGGCGCGAGCAACAAGGTGTCGCGGCTGGTGGTCGTGCCACCGACCTGCACCGTCGGCGCGAGCAGCGAGAGCGAGCCGCCCGTCGCTCCGGAGTAGGCCTGCAACGTCGAACGCATGATGAGTTGTCCGCCGAGCAGCGAGGTAAATTTCGGATCCTGTCCGACCGCGATGGCGATGCTGCCGCCGTTGCCGTAGGTTGCCTTGCCGCCGGCGGCGATCGCCACTCCCCCCGACGCATCGATCACGCCGCCCGGTGCGAACGTAGCCCCAAAGCTGGCGACGGCGATGGAGCCACCTTTCGTGATCAACGGAAGACTCTCGGCCGTCGCCGATCCCGGGCGATCGTCCACGAAGAGCCCCGCGGTGCTCAGCACAGCCGAAGGTCCAAGCGTAAAATTTCCGCGCGTCGCGTCAGGCACCGGGGCCGTTGGCACTGCGCCGCCTGACAGCCCCCGGTCCGCAAAAGGTGAACGATCAAACACTGCGAAACTCACACTCCCCCCCGGTGCAGACACCTTGCCCGCCATGTCGATCGACGCCGCATTCAACGCCAGCGATCCACCCGGAGCCAACGTAATCGACGTGGCGGACGGTACAGTGATCCGTCCATCGCTGTTCTCGATCGAGAGCGCGCCGAAACCGCCGGACGTGAGCAATGTCGGCGAGAGCGTGACGTTGCGCGTGCGCTCAGCGGGCAGTGCTGTGCCCGCGGCAGAAAACGCGCCCACGGCGCTCGCATTGCCGACCGGTTGAAACACAATGTCAGGCGGGGTCGGCGAATAGTTTGGAAAAAGATTCTGTGGCAGCGCGGCGTCCTGGCCCTTGAAGGTGAGCGACAGCGCGCCCGGCGACGGCACGGAGCTGCGTTGGCGCGGCCCGGCGAAAGCCGCGCCGAGCAGGTTCCCATCGAGCGCCATCGCGGGCGCGGTGATGGTGAGCTTGCCGGCGTTGCCACCTTGCACGTAGGCCGGCTCAAAGGTGGACGAGAGCTGTGGATTCGAGGTCGTGTCCGCCACGCCCCACTTTGCGCTGCTTGATGTGGTGGAGCCGCTGTAGGTACCGTCGTAAATCCGGTCGGGCGTCGCCTGCGAGATGTCCAGCACGCGTCCGTCGGCGAGCAGTTTCGTCGTCGCGACCTCGCCTCCGGCATAGTTTACCCAGCCGCCCGAGACATTGACGGAAGAACCCGGCTGGAAGACGACGGAGGTGCCCGCTTGCAGGCTCACGGAGCCGCCGCCGGTGGTGAGCTGGCCGACCGTGCGATCGACCAGCGCGATGTAGCCGGTCGTGTTGGCCAGCGGCGTGCCGACCCACGGCTGGCCGTTGAACGTGCCGGTCTGGCGGAGGTCGATTTGCACAGTCTGACCGCGCAGCACGCCGTCGCGCTGCAGCGGGGTATCGGCGAGCTCGGAGCCGCGCAACTGCACGGAGACAATATTTTCGGTCACTGAGGCCGGCACGTTTGCGGAACCCGCCACGTCGATCACCGCTCCGCCGTCGAGGTAGATCTGGCCGCTCGTGAACGCGAAATAATCCTGCGCCGTCGCGCCCGTGCCTGTGAGATTCCAATTGCCGGCGTTGATCACGACCGCGGCGCTAGGCGCAAATAGGATAGCCTTCGGCGCGAGGTAGACTGCGCGACCGGTCACGTTAATCTGCGATGACAGGGCAAGCTGGCTTCCCACGACGCGCTCCGTGCTCGCGAGGTCAGGGAGAATTTGTGTCACGCTGCTGGCTCCGAGCGTAACCACGCCGGTGGATTGCGGAAAAAACGGCGCTAGACCGGCCACGCCGCCGCTGCTCACCGCGTCGTAGCTGGCGAGGAAGTCCAGCCGTCCATTGAACGCCACCGAAGTTGTACTGGCGACCACGCCGAGCTGATCGATGGTCTTACCGGCCAGCGCCACGGCGGCGCGCGGCGCATCGATAAGGCCCGTGGCGGCATTGGTCACCGTCCCGCCGCCGGAGCCGACATAGACATCGAGACCGCGCAGCGACGGATCGTTGCTGTCGTGGCCGGCGAGACCGATCTGTTGGCCGGCGGCAAGGATCGTCTGGCCGTCGGGCGTGGAGATGGTGCCGCCGTTGGTGACATTCGGGCCAAAGAGAGCGACGCGACCACCGACGCGCTCCGCACTGGTGGGGCTCGCGAGCCGAGCACCGGGCTGCACTGCAATAGCGCCACTCTTCCCGTCAGGTGTGAGCGCGGCGGTGGGAATAAAGGCAGGAGTGCCGTTGGCGCCGGCCGGTAGTGGGAGCGACGAAAAAAGAAACTGCTGGTCAGCGTTGTTGAGCAAGCCGCGCGCGACGAGGTTCCCATTCAGTGGAAGCGACGAGGCGACGAGTGCATGTGCGTTCACCTGCGACGAGCCGCCGAAGATGATGCCGTTTTGATTGAGCACATAGACCTGACCATCGGCCTGGATGGAGCCGAGTATTTGCGAGGGCACTCCAGTAGGATCATTGATCTTGTTGAAGGCGATCCACTCACTGCGGCTATCCCCACCGGCGCTCTGATCGAAGGTGAGCGCGGTGTTTTTTCCCACGTTGAAAGTCTGCCACGTCAGCAGCGCCTGCTGCGCGGTCTGCCCCACCGTCACATTGGTCTGGCCACCGCTCGTCGCTTGCGTCGGCAGGTTTGCCCCCAGCCAGAGCGTGGCATCGTTTCCGAGGGATCGCTGCAAACCGCCCGGCACGAGACCGTCGGGCACATTGGGTAACGTGAGGCCCGCGCGATTTGGATCTAAACCGAGATTATTGGCGCCGGCCACGGCAGCCGTACGCGCCGCGACTTGCATGGCTTGCACGGCCGCAATCGACTGGGCGGTTCGCGCCAACGTGTCCGCCGCCTTGGGCTGGGCGGGGGTGGCAACCACCGAGGCGCTGTTGCCGGCACTCGCACCCGCCGAGCCGGAACCGGCCGACGTGATGCCGCCGCGCAAGATGTCGGCCGCCTGCACCGGCAGGCTAACCGACAAGGCGCAGACGATGCTCAAGCGCCAGAGATCGAGCTGATGCGTCGGGTGCCTCACGGTTTTGCCCGCTGGCCGAGGAGTTTATCCTGATAATCCTGCACGAGGTTCTCGAGCTTCGCGCGCGTGGTGCCGACGAAGGGTTCGCGCGCGGCAAGCGCTTCACCGAGACTGAATTTCTCGTAACGGGTGAGGATCTCGTTGCCCACTTTGAACAGTGCCAGATTCTTGGTCTCCCGGTCTTCGACTTTCCGCTGCAGGGCAACGAGGTCGGCAGCCAGTTTCGCGTGATCGGCCTCTTTGGTCGCAGCGAGCACGGCGGCCTGTTTGCCGGCCGTTTCGGATTTTTCCAAAGCCTCCTTGAACCGCGCGATCTCGGCTCCGAGGACGACATTTTGCGCTTTGAGGGAAGCGGTGAGTTTTTCCTCGGCGGCACGCTCCGCCACAGCCTGTTTGCGCAGCGTTTCGAATTTTGTCTCCAACGTTTTCTTCTCCTCCGTCAGCCCGGCCTGTGCAGCCTGGAGGTTAGCGCGCTCGGCCTCGGCGGTGCGGAGTTGGAGCGTGGCGTTGCGCAGGGCTTCGCGCAGCTTTGCCTCGTTGGCGTCAACGCCCTCGGCGGCGAAGACGGTCGTCGCGAGAACAATGGGCAGAAAAAAATGGGCGAGAAATCGGGGCATGGTCGGGATTAGAACTTTCCGTTGAAGTCGAAGTGCAGGATGTCGTTTTTGTAGGTGGGTCCGGCGATATTCGTCGCGCTCAGCCAGCGCACCGTCAGCCAGGTGCGGGCGGAGAGACTCAGCGAACCGCCGAGGACAAAGCCCTTCACGTTGGTGCCGCCGTTGCCGAAATCGGAGTCCACGAAACCGTCGATCACTGCGTCGGTCTCGGTATGCCGGTAGCTGAGAAACGTGTTCCAATCCCCGCGCTTCGCCAGCGCGGCCCGGCCGAACCGCACCTCGGCCTGCCAACCCGTCCCGCCACCGGCGAAGTCGCCGACGCCGCCGCGACCGAGGTTGTTGATGGCCCGGCGTCGGATGGCGCCGCGGTCAAACGCGAGGTTGTTCACCCATTCGCCGACGAGCGAGACGCGGTAGGGTTCGAATCCATCGTAATCTAGGCGGCCAGTGAACGAGAGATCGTGGAATGGGGCCGCGAGGCCGAAATACTGCCACTGTCCGATCGTGCCAAAATTATTGAGCGGTCCGGGCACAATGTCGCGCAGCGGAAAGTAGGTGTTACCGTTTTGTGCATACGAGGGGCGTGTCTCGTCGGTGTCGCCGTTGTCCTGCGCGCCGACCGGCGTGAACGGCGTGGAGAGCTTACCCTGCACATTATAGAAATAGTAGTAAGCGGCGGCGATCTTGGCGGTGAGATCGCGGTTTAACGTCAAAGTCGTGCCGACTTGGCTGGCAAAGAGCCATCGGTCCTGGCTCTTGAATTTTGCGGGGGCGTTGTTGGCGAAGTTGAGCGCGCTATTGAACACGGGAAAGGCACCGATCGTCGCGAACGGCTTCACGCTTTCAGTGAGCGTGAACTTCCGCTGCGCCACGCCGCCGTCGAATCCGAGGTCGTCATCGAACATCAACTCGGTCGGGGCAAAGAAGGGATTGGGAAACCGGCCGACACTCACGCTCGCCACATCAGCCGGCTGATATTTGACAAACGCGCGGTCGAGCCAGATCGGGTATTTGCTAAAGTTGCCGTTGGTCGCGCCGAGCGATTGGTTAGTCGTGACCGGCGAGGTATTTTCTCCGGTCGCGAGGCGCAGGCCCGAGGTGAAACCCTCGCCGAGATCGATGTCCGCGCCGAAACGGCCGCGAATACGGAACCGGTTACGCTCGCGATCGACGTTGTTCTGCGGGGAGAATAAAGTGCCCGCAACATCGAAGGGTGAACCGGTATTGATCGCGTTGAAATTGGGGAAAGCACCGGTGTTGTCGTTGCCCGTCGGATAGGCGATCCGCTCATAGCGCAGTCGAAAATCGCCGAAAAACGTGTAGCGCGAGACCCAGTCCGGCAGGCTGCGTGGCGCGGCCCAGCGTTCCTCACGGGCTTGAGCGAGCACCTCCTGTTTGACCTCTTCGCGCAGCTGTTTCTTCACGAATTCAGGTACGTAGGTCACCCGCACCGTGTCCGGAGCGGCCGGAGGAGGGGTGGTCGCGACGGTCGTGGCAGCGGCCCGGGCGGGCGCGTCTGCCGCCTCCGCCTTGGCGGCGGCGGTGTCCGCCTCGGCAAGTTTGATCAAGTCGTCAGCGTCGGACTGCGGCAGCACTCCCCGCTGCACCAAGCGCCGGATAAGATTGAGCGTCAGATCCTGCGAACGCGTGATCGGGGTCACGGTGTCGGCCGCGAATGCGAGCGGCACGCACGCGGACGAAAGTAGGACGAGGGCGGTGCGGAGCCGGAGGACACGGGAACAGTCAAACATGGTAAAAATGGGTGCGGCGGTCAGTTGGTGCGCCGGGCCGATAGCCGCAGGACGATCGGCAGTGGCATCCCGGGCGGTGGCGGTTCACTGAGCTGAAGTCCGCTCAGGACGTCGGACTTGATGGCCGAATCGACCGCCGCGTCGCCGCTTGAGCCGACGAGCTGAGCCCGGCTGATGCGACCGGTGAGGTCGGGCCAGACGCGGACTTCGAGCCGGAAGCTCGCCTCGCGGGTGCGAACATTTTTTCGCAACGCGTCGGAAATCGTGGACTGCACTTGTGCGGCATACCAACCCCACTTGCTGCCGCTGCCGCGTGGCGCGCTTCCACCGAGGGCGCCGGCGCTGCGATTGCTGCCGAGCCCAAAACCGTCGGCGCCGCCAGGGCCCGTGATACTTGTGCCAATATCGGCCGCGGGGGCCGGCGTGCTTTCCTCCGGTTTCGTCTCGTTGGCATCGACCGGCATTTGCTCGACCATTTTTTCCTCCACGAGCTTCGGCTGCGCCGGGGGCGGAGGTGGCGGAGGTGGCGGGGTCGAGAGAATCTTCACCATCGTGACCTCCGGCATCTTGCTCGGCGCGGAATTATCCTTCGCCAAGGACTTACTGAGAAGAATCACCGCGACAACCAAGCCGACCGCGCCAAGGCCGAGGACGACACCGAAGCGCTTAAAAAAGCTGCGCTCTTCTTCGGGTTCATCGAGGAAATGTTGCGGTGCCATGACGAGAGGTCAGTTCAGTTCGGCTGGCGCGTCTTCGTCGCAAGGCCCACCTGCGTGATGCCGAGCCGACCAAAGACATCGAGGACGTCCATCACGCCCTGGTAGGGGGTGAGACTGTCTCCCTTGACGACGACCGGGAGATCGGGCGTCGCCTGTTTGTATTGAGCGAGGCGCTGCTCAAGTTCGACGAGTGTGACGGGAACGGTATCGAGGAAGATCTGGCCCGTGTTACTGATCGTGATGGCGCGCGTCTTTGGTTTCGCAAGGCTCGGCGCGGCGCTGGCTTTCGGGAGATTCACCTTCACGCCCTGCACCGAGGCGGTGCACATCAGGATGAAGATGACGAGCAACACGTACGCCAGATCAAGCATTGGCGTGATGTTGATGTCATCGTAGGGCTTGTCTTCGCCTTGGATTTGCATGGCGGGTTAAACCTTCGGGCCGGTCGGCTCGCTGGGGGCAAACGGCGCGCGGGTAATGGTGCGATTGGCGTCCGCGGTCTCAGAATAGAACTCGGCCATTTTTGCGACGAATTCGTCAATGAACACGTGCAAGTCCGACTGCGCGGTCTTGATGCGCGTGAGCAGGTAGTTGTAGCCGAAGAGCGCGGGGATTGCGACCGCCAGACCGGCGACTGTCGCAAGGAGCGCGGCGGCGATGCCGGGCGCGATGGCGTTCACGTTGACATCGCCGGCGGCTGCCACCGCCGCGAAGGTAATCATCACGCCGATTACGGTTCCGAGCAGCCCGAGAAACGGTCCGCCGGAAATTGCGATGGTCAGCAGCACCATCTGGTTGGAGAGCCGGTGCGTCTCCCGCACCAGACCGCCATCGAGGCCCGCGCGGATCGCCTGAATCGAGCGCGCCGAGAGCACCTTATTGTTGCGGTCGGCCGCGAGCCGGTGGCGAATTTCCTCCACGCCGATGTGATAGACGCGAAACAGCGGCGACTCGCGCATCACGCGGAGATTGTCCGGACTCACCCGGCCGCCGAGCGACTTCGCCTGCGCGGGGTCGTCGCTATCGAGCACCGAGAGATCGGTGGCCACCTGGCGCCATTGGGTGAGAAACAATTCGTTGCCCCGACCGACGCGTCCGAGGTAGCGCGCTTTGCCGACCATCACGGCCCAGCTGACGATCGCCATCACGCCGAGGATTCCGATGACGATCCACCCGTCGACGGTGAGCGAGCTGACGATGATGCCGACGTAACCGGTCTTGATAAACGCGAGCCAGCTCTTCGGCCGCTCCTCTTCGCCGACGACGAGGAGCTTCGCGGCCTTCTCCCCACCCTGCACCAACGCGGAGAATTTGATGAACCCGGCACCGCGCGCGACTCCGGAAATTGCCAGTTCGTCGATCTCACCCGTGAACGCACTCAGACTATCGCCCCCGATATTGAGCGGACTGTTCAGCGCCGGCAGTGCCGCGGCCAGCGTAGCATAGACCTCTCCGTCGAGGAAGAGTGTCAGCGTCGTGCCGTTGGCGATCAAAGCGAGATGCCTCCAACCGGGCGTGGCGACCGGCGCTCCCGCGGTGCTGCGAAACTTCCCGCTGTCAGCCGTAACCTCGACATAGGGCGAACCGCGGTCGGCGCCGAGCACCAACGAGCGCCCGCCTTCGAGCCGGCTGAAAATCACGGCATTCGCCTGCGGCACTCCGAATTTCACCCATGCAGACCAGGTCAGGGCGGTACCGTCGTTCCAAGCCAGCGATGGCGAAGTGGGAACTGTCACGCCATTCTTCTCGTCGAGGCGGAGGCCGAGCCCGATCATCGCACCCTCGGCGGGCAGGCCGGCGTTGCGCGCGTTGTTGCTCTTGCCGCTAGCATCGGCCGGCGGCTGGCCGCGCTCGGTGAAATGATAGACGAGCACCATCTCGGCGTCGTAGGTGCCCTTCACATCGTCGATGCGCGTGGCGCCCGCGCCGTTGTTGCCGTAATATAGCCAGAGCTGGGTCTGCGCGCCGGGCTTGAGGTCGGGCACCCGCACCCAGACGAACGCCTCGTTGAGCAGCGAGTCGAACTTTTCGATATGGAAGGCCACGGGGGTCGTGTCGTCGGCGCCGACGAACCGGAGATCGCTGCCATCGGATTTCGCGGCAGAGAAAGGGAAATTTCCATCGTGCAACCGCACGAGCACCGGAGCAACGCCCACCGCGTCGGCGATCGGCACGCCGGATGCGCTCAGGTCTACCGTAATTTTTTTCCGCATGGTCCAGTCGGCATTCCACCAGGCACGCGCGCTGGCGGGGAACGAGAGGGCGGCCGTGACACCAAGTAGCAGCAGGAGGCGAGGAAGGGAATTCGCGCGAGTGATCATAAATTAAAAGTCCGCCCAGAGTCGGAAAGTGAACCGCAAGTCATGCGGCTTTGTCTCGGCCTGCGCCACGAGGGGAATACCCGCATCGATCGAACCGTTGAAGCGCTCGCGGAACCGGACGCGTCCACCGACCCCGTAGCTCGCGAGCCGGAAATACGCGTGCTGCTGCGGCAGGGGATTATAGACGTTGAGCAGTCCGGCATCGCCAAAGGCGTAGACGCGCCACTGACCGAGCCGCCCACCGAATGGCGCACTGCGCAACTCAAGGGTCGCAAACGCGGCGTTGTCACCGACGACGGCCGACTCGAGATAACCGCGAACGGTGCCGAGCCCGCCACCACTCGACTGCTCGCTGTCGAGGAGTGCCTGATTCGCCAACTGGCCGGACAGCTTAGTGAAGAATTGCCATCCGCGAGCGAGTTCGCGCTCGTGGGAGAGTTCACCGTGGAGAAACGCAAAGCTGCCGTCCGCGCGGTAGCGTCGGTTGTCAAACGCCGCCGGGTCACTCCCCAAGCCGCGCAGGTGGAGAGTCACGCCGACGTTGGCGTTGGTCTCCTGCTTTTCGCCGAACAGAGTGGCGCTGTAGTTTGTGCTCAGCGGCCAGTAGGTGATCGGGGCAACCAGGGCGTTACCTCCGACCCGGAGCGTTTGGTCAAAGTGTTTGTAGTCAAAACCGATGCTGAGCGTCTGAAAGAAACTCCTCGCTGCCGGCAGGCGAACGAGCGCACGTAAGCCGAGTGTTTCGCCGCGACCGGTGACGGCGGCGCCGCCGAGAGTCGACACGTTGCTATCCTGCTTCGTGCCCTGCAGCATCAGACTGATGCCTTCGAGCGCGGCTGGGCGGGTGAGGTAATAGCCCGAAACGACCTTGGCATCGGCTGATCGCTGCGGTGCGACCTGGAAACTCAGGCCGAGCGTGTCGCCGCGCTGAAGGAAATTATTGTCGGTCGCCGATGCGTTGAGCCGGAGCGCGGTCGTGTTGGCGCTGCGCCGGTTGTTGAGTTCGATGCTGGCATGTAGCGGGGAGGTCTCAACGACAGTGAGATCGACGTCGACGGTGCCGGGTGTATCGCCGGCACGAAGGGTCGGAGTGACGCGACGGTCGGGAAGTTGGTTGAGCGCGACGATTTCGCGCGGGACATCGGTGAAATTGACGACCTTCCCCTCGCCGAGCGACGGGACCATTGCTTTGATGGCCTTGGGCGAAGAGAAGACTGCTCCGCGCACGCGCAGGCGCTCGACGACGCCCTCCACCACTTGCAATACGACGATGCCGTCTTTCACTTGTTGCCGCGGGATTTGCACGGAGACCGTCTGAAAACCTTTGTCGCGGTAGGCTTTTTCGAGCGCCGCGCGGGCCTGCTCGACATCGTCCGGAGAACGGCCGGGGCCGAGAAAGGGGTAGACGGTTTCCTCGACGAGTTCGCGCGCGAGATGGCGCACACCTTCGACCTGAAATTCGTTAATAAAAAGATCAGCGTTGGCCGGCGCAGCGGCCGCGGATGCCATGCCCCACAACGAACCCAATGCGCCAACCAAGCCAACGCAGAGGGCGAGGCGCGCGGGAACCCGAGACAATCGTTGGGGCTCGTTAGCCACAGGAAGACATCGTTAATAAAACCCCGGCCCCTCCACCGTTTGGCAGAGAGGCCGAGTCTTTTTTATAGAGAAACGGATCGTGAACCGAGATCCGGCGAAGTTCGTGGTTAAAACGAGCCTAGATCAGGGCGCTTCGTAAACCTCGACGAGGCCAACACCCGACGCGCCTGTGGAGGCGGTGGCTTGCGCGGTGTAGTTGCCAGGGCTGAGAGTAACCAGCATCGCCGCGTCTTTACTGCCGGTCGGTAGGTTAAAGGCACCGACGGCGGCAAAGGCCGCAGAGAGCTGGGCCGCAGTCGCTGCACCCGTGCCGACCGGAGTGCCCCAGTCATCATTGCTGCCGAGGTTGGCTCCACCAGCGGCGATCAGCGTGAGCTTGGGATCGGCAATGGCACCGCCGACATTGAACGGAGCGGCGCCGATCGTGGGACCGACCGCCCGGACAAGTACCTTCACGCTCGTCGAACCGCCGATAACGAATCCCACGGTGATGCTGGAGCCAATGCTCTTCAGCACCGAGACGTTAATGAGACGGGGCGTCGTCGTGCCGAACTGTGAGGTGGGCGTCGCATCGTAAAGTTCCGCGATGACGGTACCGGCCGCTCCGCCGACTCCCGAGACCTTTACAGAGTCGTTGCCCAAGGGAATGGCCGACACATAAATCGCCGAATCTTTCGAAGTCGGACTCGTGTAGGGGAAGGCGCCCACGGCGGCCGAGGTGGAAAACACCGAGGTGTCTCCCGCCCAGTCGTCGTTTTGGCTGATCTTGGTCGATCCGTTGTAAAACTCCATCGTGGGGTCGGACAGCACGTTAGGCACGCCAAGTTGTGCGAGGGAGGGACCCGCAGCACGCATCAGCATTGGTTTGTTGCCCGAGGTACCTGCACCACCAACGACGAAACCGAAGGTAAATGTATCACCAAACCCATCGATCGACGTCAAAACCGAGAGGTTGATCAGACGACCGGGATTCGGCACGGAACCAACCGTAAGGGCGATGCCGGTGCTCGTGATCGAGCCGGATGCGTTGGTCACCCGGACGGAGTAGTTGCCGGCATTAGCGCTCGTGGTAGCGCTGACGGTCAACGTGCTCGAAGTAGCGCCGGTGATCGCGACGCCATCCTTGAGCCATTGATAGGCCAACGTGCCCGCGCCCGTCGCGGCGACGGTGAAGGTGGCGTTGGCGCCGACGGCGACGGCCTGCGCGGCCGGTTGCGCCGTGATCACGGGCGAGCCTGTGGCGCCCGTGAAGGAGGACGGCGAAGTGCTGAACGTCAAAGTGCCGTTGGCCGCGAGGCCGAACGAACCGAGGTAAGTCGACGTCGTCGCACCGGGCTGCAATTCATACAAATCGGAAACCGCGTAGCCACTGGAGTCGGCCTTCACGCCGTTGTTGATCGTCGGGTTGAAGAATCCGAAGCTCACGCCGAACTGAAAGCTATCCTGGAAAGAATAGCTGCCGGCAACGGTCGCATTGATCGCGGCCGACGAACGGCTGTTGGCGGTGGAAGGAGCGCCATTTATACTGCCCGGTGCGCCGAAGAGCAGAGCCTCGATCTGCGATGAGGCGTTGAACTGCGCGCCGCGGCTGCCGGGCGTCCAAGCGATTGATTGCGTGCCGGCGGTCTTCTGAGCGTTCGTTGCCCAAAGGGTCGAGACCGGTGCGCCATTGGGGCCCGAGCCGATGCGGCCGGCAGTGCCGACGATGCCCCAGAAGAGGTCGGTGCGCGTCGCCCAGCCGGCGCCGTAGGTCGCTACAAGGTCTGTAGCGGCAAGACGGGAAATCAGGAGCGTGGTGCCCGCGGCCTGGCCTTGGAACTGCGCTACGCTACCGAGGTTAACCTCGAGATTGACGTTCTGGCCCGTTCCGCCGGTAGCGCGGAAACCGAGGACCAAGTCGCCCAGGTTCGCCTGCACCTGCGCGGTCGCCGGCAAGGCGAGGCCCAAGGCTGCGAGGAATGCTGTCAGGAGAAATTTTTTCATAGAGTGAGACCTGTGTTTAAGGTGATAACAGAAGCCGTTTCGTGGCAGCCGGACACTGCGGCGCGGAGGCGCAGCAGCAGCAGCCGCCCCGGCATCAGTTGCGGGTGATTACGGCACCTTCAGTGACGCGGGAGACGCGCATCGTGGAGAGGAGGACGCCGGAGACGGCCGCATCGGTCGTCCGGATCTGGGTCGCGATTTGGTCGGCGACGGTCTTCGTGTTACCGGCGAGGGTGCTGCGATACATGAGGTGCTCGAAACCCCAGAACGTGTAGCGGCCCTGGCGCACGTTTTCGGCGCTGTAGGCGACGCCGTTATAGGTCAGATTGTTGTTACCGCCGTTAACGCCGTTGGCGTCGTTCACACCGAAGTAAGCGATCAGAGCGAACTTCGAGTTCAGCGCATCGCGAGCCGCCGTGGCGACCGGCGTATTCAGCGTGGTCGCAAGCGTGCCACCGCTCGAGTAGCCGGAATGGCCGGCGGTGTAGGGGGTACCCAAGACGGTTTGCGCACGATACGGCGCGACGGCCGTGATGGCGCCGCTTGCTACCGTCGCCTCGTATTGCAACGGATTGCCGAACACGCCAAAGCCCGAATCTGCAAAGGCGGTGAGGCGCGTGCCAGAATCTTCGTCACGACCCATCGCATAGACATACACCGTGGAATCAGCCTCCACACCCGTGAACATCGAAACAGGCGCGCCACCCGCGAGCACCGCACGCGCGAGCAAGGGGGTGATATTAGAAACATTGGCTAGGCTCGCGGTGACCGCATCGTCACTGTGCCGGCCCTTCGTCCAAACGAACGGCACCACGCCGACGACTGTATCAACGAGCGTGTTGAAGCCGACACCGATAAAGGCGGTAGAGCTCTGAAAGCTGTCTGACATGGCGATATCGGCGTTGGCCGGTGAATCCAACGCGGCGGTCGCAGCGGTCAGAACGAGGCCGGTGGCAGTGAGCGCGTTGGTTTCAGAAATGTAGGGGAGGGCCGTGGTGACCACGGGGCTCTGCTGCGCAATCGTCTGCACGCCACCGACGGATCCGCCCCAGGAGCACTTCACAATCACCGAAAGATTACCGGTCTTCGTCGTGCCGACAAACGTCGATTGGTTCGCACCGGTCACACTTGAGCCAATATATCCATAGGTGTAACCTGGGTTGAGAATATTTTGGATCGCCGTAACGGTTGCCGCCCGGAAGGCGGTCGAGCCAGTGATACGAACGGTGGTTTGGGCGGAGGCAATGCCAACAAACGCCAGTGCAATCAAGGCGGTCAGAGCGGTTTTAATCATTTTCATTTCTTCTTCCTTTTTCAGATGACGGTTATTTTTTCAGTTGAGCGGGTGACTTAGCCGAGGAACCCAAGGTGCCATCCCGCGACGCGATTAAATCACGACTATGTTACGCATTTATGCCGATCGTGTGACGAATATGTGAACTCGCTGCCGCCTTGGTCGCTGCGCTCATTCAGCGTAGACCGAGGCTCCACAAGATCCGTGGCCGACAAGAGAAGTGATCGGTTAGATCCGCCGCCCACTGAGCGTCCCCCCGCGACCACGTCCGAAAGATCCAGGCGGAGGGTGCCCACAGTGTACCGCGAACGGTCCTCGTCGCCGGCAAAGTTGAAACAGACGTTACAGCCTCGTCACGCTCGCGGTTCGAGCTCGGATTGCAGAGCGGTTCAGCCCGATCGTTGCTTTCCGAATGGGGAAACGTCACGCAACCGTTTCATTTCCGACGCATTTTTGTGACGTACGCACTTCATCATGACGCATAGACATGTATTCCTCCAATCGACTCATTCGTCCGATAGCGCTCGCGGTCGCCACAGCAACCGCTTTCTCGTTTCAAATTTTAGCCCAAACGTCACCCAGCACGGTAGGGATCAATGGCCAATATTTTATCAATAACGGGCTCGTCGGCGTCGGTCGGATTCCTGCCGCCACCAAGGACAAGTTCGGCGAGACCCTCGGCTCGTTCTCGGCGCTGACTCACGATGCGAGTTCCTGGAAGCGGGCGGCGAACGGTTCGTATAGCGGAACGTTCTACATGCAGCCCGACCGCGGCTACAATAATCCCGGCACCACCAACTGGCGCGCCCGTTTCTTTACGCTCGCGATCACCTTCAATCCCTCATCGCTCGGCTCGCTGACCCAGAATCAAGTCGGTATCACCGTCGCTGACACGACCCTCCTCACCGAGGCCAACGGTACCCCTTTCACCGCTCTCGACACCGCCGCCGGCGCCGCCGGCCTGCGCAGCGCTACGGGCTCCCTGCCCGTGCTGCCCCAAGCCTTCAACGGCCGCCTCTCGCTCGACGCCGAGGGCATCGTACGTTTGCCCGATGGCACGCTGTACATCAGTGACGAATACGGTCCCTACATTTATAAGTTCTCCGCCGCCGGCGTGCTGCAAGCCGCGATTCGTCCTCCCGCCGCTTTCATCCCGCAACGCGCCGGCGCCGATTCGTTCGCCTCCAATAATCCTGCACCCGACCAACCCGCTCCCGCGCCACTCGACCCGACGGTCGGCCGCCAAAACAACCAGGGCTTCGAAGGACTGACGCTCGCGCCCGATGGCAAGACACTCTTCGTACTCCTCCAGTCCGCCGCCCGTCAGGATGGCGGCACCGGCAGCGCCAGCCTCACCCGTTTCAATACCCGCCTCCTCGCGTATGACATCACCACCGCGACACCGACCCTGAAGGGCGAATATGTCTTGCAGTTGCCCACCACGCGCACCGCCGCCGGGGCCACGCTCGTCTGCGCCCAGAGCGAAATCCTCGCGATCAATAATACCCAATTTCTCGTGCTAGCCCGCGACGCCGGGTTTGGTCACACCTACCCGATCCCGACGTCCACCTATCGCAAGATCCTCGTTTACGATCTCACCGGTGCCACCAATATCGCCGGCACCAAGTTTGATAATCCGGCCAATCCCATCGCCACCGCCGGGGTGCTCGACGCTTCGATCACACCCGCGACGCGCACCGACTTTATCGACATCAACGACGGCGCCCAGCTCGCCAAGTTCGGACTCCGCAACGGCCCGACCGACGACAACAATAACCTGTCCGAAAAGTGGGAGGCCATGACTCTCGTGCCCGCACTCGATCCGTCGGCACCGAACGACTACTTTTTGTTCGTCGGCAACGACAATGATTTCATCACGCAGAGAGGCCTGCAGGACGGCGTCGCGTACGCGCATCCCTCCGGCATGGAAAATGATTCCATGCTCCTCGTCTACCGCCTCACGCTGCCCGGCCGCATGCCCAACGTTTCTAGCCGTGCCCAAACCGGCAGCGGCGCGAATGTTCACGTCGGCGGTTTTTCCGTCACCGGACCGAAGCCCAGGCAACTCCTTGTCCGTGGCGTCGGGCCCGGCCTCGCCAATTTCGGCGTAGCTGGAGTCCTGACCGATCCGATGCTCGAAATTTTCAACGCATCCGGTGAAATGATCCTGGCCAACGATAATTGGGGTTCCGCGACGAACAGCGCCGAAGTACGCACCGCGACAACTGCTGCCGGGGCCTTCGCGCTCACCGATGGCAGCAGAGACTCCGCCGTGCTGGTCACCCTCGACCCAGGCAGCTACACCGTGCAAGTCAGCGGAGTCGGTGGCACGACCGGCATCAGCTTGGTCGAGGTCTATGAAGTGCCGTGAGTCGTTCTGACGAAGCTCGGCTGCTCTATGATTTGTTGGCTGCGGCCGAGGAGGAGCAGCGTCTCCTCGGTTCGTCGGCTCTGGAGCGGTGGCTCGCGCTGAAATGCCGCTTCACCCAGACGCGGCCCGATCGGGTCCACGCCGCGCTCCGGACCCTGTTCGAAGATCTTGAACGAGCGGAAATATTTACTGGCACGTGGATAGAATTGCATTGGCAGAAAGCAAAATCGCATGACGGGCAAAAACCTTCTGTCCGGCCATCGCGCAAAAGCGTAGCTCAATCGTAACCGGTCCGCCGCGAAGACGCCACAATCAGCCGTTAGATTTTAAATTATGCGTTACCTGCTCTCCCTCGGACTCGCGACGGTCTCCACCGCGACCCTGTTCGGCGATCCCACCCCCCGCCCCCCGCGTGGTCCAGCCGCCGCGCCCGAGGCCCTCGCCTGGGCACGCTACTCGGCTCAATCGAAACTCGCGCTCTCCTCGTTGCAGGCCTCCTCTTCTGCCGCCGCGCTCCCGCCGGCACCGGAAGGCGTTACCGACCTCGCGTTCGCCGAATTCTACGGCCCCATCGGAGATCGCGGCCTTGAGTATTCTGAAAAACTTCGCGGGCTCATCGGCCGCCGCGTGCGCCTTGTGGGTTATATGGTGCGTGAACAGGAACGCGCCTCCGGCTTATTCCGTCTCGCCGGCTGGCCTGTCGTCGTTGAGACCCAAGGTCTTTGCTCTGTCGACGACACCCCTCCGAACACTGCGTACGTGATCGTGCCTGACGTCAGCAAGCAGCCTCCTGCGTGGCGCCCGGGCCGTCTCGTTTTGACGGGCGTGCTCGAGTTGGGTCCGCGTGCCGAAAACGACGGCCGCAACTCCTTCGTTCGTCTCCTCTTGGACGCCGACCAAGCGCCTTGATCTCACCGCCATCTCCAATCTCACCACGGCCCCGTTCCACTTCGCTCCTTTTCCTCCATGCACAAAAATCCACGCTTCATTCTGCTCGCCGCCACGCTGTTGGCGGCCGCGTTCTCCGCGGTCTCCGCTGCTCCGATCGTCTCCCGCCTGACTCCACCGAGCGATCTCTTCTCGTTCAAGGATCCCTCACCGCCGTACATCTCGCGTTTCCTCCCTGGTCAACGCTTCGATTTACAGGCCACGATTTCCCCTGACGCCAATCAAAATATAGTCGGCGTAAAATTCTACGTCGACACTTCCGAGGTCGTTGGCTCGATCACGCTCGTGCGCGCGACGGTGGCGGGACTTCCCACCAATACGCTCGTCGCCACCTTGCGCGCCTACAGCAACCTCACTCCCGGCGTCCACCGACTCACCGTGAGCGCCACGCAGCTCCCCGACGGCCAGTCCGTGATCGCCACCGGCAATTTCGAAGTCGTCAATCTCGGCGCTGCCGTCGGCAATCCGAAAGCCAAGAATGTTATCGTGATGATCGGCGACGGCATGGGCATCGCCCACCGCACCGCCGCTCGCTTCGTCCTCAATGGCGTCAGCCAGGGCAAGGCGCTCGCCCCGCTCGCGATGGACACGTTCCCCGTGACCGGCCTCGTGCAGACCGCCTCACTCAATTCCATCGTCACCGATTCAGCTCCGGGCTCTTCCTGTTACTCGACCGGCAACAAAAACAATAACAACCAGGAAGGCGTGTTCCCCGATGACACGCTCGATGCCTTCGACAATCCGCGCACTGAGTACATGGGTGAATTCCTCGCCCGCACTCAAGGTAAGTCCCTCGGCATCGTCACGACCGCCGACGTCTTCGACGCCACGCCAGCTGCCTGGGCCATCCACACCCAAGCTCGCGGCAACGGGACCGGTATCTGCGATCAGTATCTCGACGAAGCCACCGTTAAATCCAATCTCACCGTCCTGCTTGGCGGCGGCCGCAAATGGTTCCTCCCGGCCACGACCGCCGGATCGTCCCGAGTCTCGTCCAACGACTACGTCCTCTCGGCCGAACTCGCCGCCGGTTGGAACGTCGCTGCCGGCGCCCTCGACCCAGAGCGCGATCTGCTGGGAGATTTCCAAAAGGCCGGCTTCACCTATGCGGCCAACAGCACGCAGCTCAAAGCCGCTCCGGCCTCCACCACGAAACTCCTCGGACTATTTGCCTTCTCAAACATGAACGTCGCCGCCGACAAGATCGACGGGCGTCGCGGCAGCCCAGCGGTGGTCAATGAATTCGGTTTCCCTGACCAACCGATGCTGGACGAAATGACCGACGCCGCGCTCACCATCCTAGCGAAAAACCCCGCCGGTTTCGTGCTCATGGTCGAAGGTGCCTCCATCGACAAGCAGGCCCACAATATGGATACCGACCGTTGGATTCTCGAAACCATCGAGTTTGACCGCGCCATCGCCCGCGCCAAAGCCTTCGCCGCGGCCAACCCCGACACGCTCGTCTTGGTCACGGCCGACCACGAATGCGCTGGTGTCAATATTATCGGTGCCTCCACCGTCACCCAGGCCAGCCTGAATGCCCGCGCCAACTCCGGTGGTGGCGCCGCCCAACTTCGCGATCCCTCCGTCGTTGGGACCTACGATCTCGCTGGGTTCCCGATCTACGGTATCCAGCCCGACGGCTATCCCGCCACGACGAATCCCGACCGCAAGATGCTCATCGGCTACGCCGCCGGCTCCGACCGCTATGAAGACTGGCAGAGCAACCCGCGGCCAATTCAAGACACGCAGCAGCCGTTCAATTCCACGGCGCCCTTGAACAGCTATCCCGCCGACCCGACCAAGCGCAAAACTGCCGGGGGCTTTTTCATCGCCGGTCAGGTTCCCGGTACCAGTGCCGTTCACACCGCGTCCGACATTCCCCTCTCCGCCTACGGTCGCGGTGCAGCTCTCTTCACCGGCACGATGGACAATACCGACGTCTTCTTCCGGACCATGAAAGCCGTCCTCGTCGGTGCCGACACCACGATCGCGGAACGTTAATTGGCCCGACCTTCGCTCGCAGTCGCGTGACCACGGCACAGGCCGTGGTCATTTTTTTTAGCACCTCGGCCGCGGCGCGGCCTGCGCAATTCCGCCGGTCATCCCCGCTGCTGCCGATGACTTCAGCCTAGCGAGAGAGTGGCAACGGGAACGACCGGGAGAACGCGGAGGCGAAAACCACTATGGGTGCACCTCGGAGTTGTCACCCGCGAGGTGCGCCGCCCGGACGTCTCACTTCCGCTTGGCTGGCTCCGCGTCTTCCGCGCGCTCCGCGTTTGAACGGCCGCGTTGGGTTTAGCGGCGTCCCCGATCAGTTCCTGAGCGCATCTTTTTCCGCCCGGTAGTCCGGGTGGATTTTGAGCGCGGCCGCATAGTGTTCTGCCGCCCCGTTTCGCTCCCCAAGTTTCTCCAAGATATTTCCGAGCCGGTGGTGCGTACTGGCCAACGTCGGCATGCCATCTCCACCCGGTGGGGTGAGTTGCAGGCACCGTTGCAACGCCTCTCGGCCACGCTCCAGCTGTTCCCCACTCAACGCCGCGCACCGCCCGACGTGATAAAGCGCGAGAAAATGATTTTCGTTCTCCTTGAGCAGATCGTCGAATTGGGAAAACGCCGCAGCGGGTCGATGGTCGCTCAAGCACACCGTAGCCCACGCGATCCGTCCTTCCATCGGATCGATCTTCCGTATCGCATCGGCTTGGACGGCGGCTTTGTCGCGTCCGCCTCCGGCGATACGCGGGGCGACGCAGTAGAACCCCAAGAGGCTCCAGCGATAGGCCGGCTTCAGCGGGTCCAGCGTCACCGCGCGTTCGTAGGCCGCGAGGCATTTCCTCGCCCAACCCAGTTTGGCGAGCAGCCCTGCCTTCTGCGCCATCAGCCCAAACGCGTCACCTAATGCGTTTTGAACGCGAGCATTGTCGGGCGCTGCCCGCGCGGCCTTCTCCAGATAGCTGCACGCCGCGACCTCGTCATCAAACCACAGCGCCAAGCGTCCGAGATAAAAGTTGAGGTCCACACTCTCCGGTTGATCTTCGGCCAATCGACGAAACACGTCCTGGGCTTCCGAATAGCGCCGCCCCTCATAGAGCACCCGGGCAGTGCTGTAGTCACTGGCGAGTTCGGCTGCGGCGACGCGCCCGGTCGGGAGTAAGCCAATCGCCAGAGCCAATACTTGCGACTTGAAGACGTCGCGTTGGGTTCTCACTGACTGCCCTTCGTCACGGTCGCCTCGGTCTGCGGCTTGCACATCATCC
>Ga0114971_10000589_pt1 | contig 23890 bp, 19 predicted proteins | sample M_140625_MF_Meta_FD_87320 | JGI IMG/M metagenome (GOLD analysis project Ga0114971, IMG submission 87320) | Freshwater microbial communities from Lake Montjoie, Canada to study carbon cycling - M_140625_MF_MetaG | ecosystem: Environmental > Aquatic > Freshwater > Lake | place: Lake Montjoie...
AGGAAAAAAAGGAAAAAGAGGACAAGAAGGACAATGGCAACACGAAACTCTAAAGAAGGCGGGTCATGATTACTGGATATTTCTTGATATTGAACCATATGGTGGATGTATTACAATTCTTCCTTTATTTGACCTAACAAAAAAGCATCCTATTATAGGAACTACCCCCACGCTACGTAAAGACACTAGCGATGTGTACAAGTGGAATTTTTCAGATAGGCATCTAACAAAGTTTGTATCTGCTGGATATGCAATGCGATTTGATGAACATACAAAGACGTCACAAATTGCCGAGTTTATCAAAGCAAAAATTATCTAACCAAACTAATAAACAGAGTTAGTAAAATATGCAAGATAAATAAATATTTACCAAGATTTAATTGACATGACTAAAAAGAAAATATATAAATAGCGTTTATTTCTTATTTATTCTTTTTAGTTATGTCAAAATTAATGTTCTTTTAGACGAAAAGGTTGAATACGCAAAATTGTAGAAAAAATACGCGCAAGGTGTAGCCAAGTCGGGTTTCACCTTGATGCTCTGAATAATGAGACCGTTATCTGCTATATCTTCTATGCCAGCAAACTGAAAGTCGGTTCCGGTACATATTTTCCAAAGTGCGTTTATATAACCACGAGCAAATACTGTTACAGATGAGGATTGATTGATAGAAGCAAATAAGGTAATAACCTCTACTCCTTTTTTTATATAAGTACATGTTTTTCTGAAAAAATAGGCTGTTTGAACTTTCCCTTCTTGTATAATTATATAAATATATACATTTTTGGTTTTTATTAATTCTAATAAATTCGATAAATCACTTACAATAGTAATATCAAATTTTTTTTGGACCTCAGATGATTTCATAAAATCTAGCAAATGTTGAATATTATTGGGGCCTACCTCTATTAAAGAGAAGGTGGAATCTAATGGTGCCGGCTTTTTCCACGTAGCTAAATAATACCCATAGAGGTTATACACACAAAGAGGAACAATTCCAGTAAGTGTCCCTTCTCTCTTAAAGAGAGAAACGTGGACGTCTTTGTTTTGTCGTCGTTGGTTATATTCATGTGTTTGTATAATCTGTTGAGCTATCCCTTTTTTTCGATAGTCTGTATCAACACATAAATAATCCACATAATAACAATCAAAAAAGGCATCTTTTTTCCCATTGTTAATAGTTACTTGGAGTGGTCTAGTTGTCATACCTCCAATTAAATTTTTATAAGGAATGGTTTCACTCGATTTTTGATCGATAAGTAATTCATTTTCGTAATATAAAGATAAAAATGAAGTAGTATTGTGTCCTGTGAAATAAGGAATAATATTTTCCTTAGTAGGCATAAACTGATTTTCTTTATTTTGTAGATAACACTTTTGTATAAGAAACAAATATTTATCTAAATTTTTTGGGGAAAATGGCTCAAATACTATATTTTCAAAATTACAGTATTTATTTTTTTCAGGAAGTTGATATTGTATAATGCCTGGAGAAAATATATAATACCATAGATCGTATATATGAAAAACGGGTTGTTGAGACCAAAATCGAAAAGTGATTTTAATATATGCGAATATAAGTAGAATAATAAGAACAATGAAAATGAGGACTCCTACTATAATAGTTGAATAAGACTGATATATATTTGTTACTTGGTGAATATGACTAGCCGTTATCATGTTAAACCTATGATTTCTAGAGAGAAAAAATGGGTTTTCTTTACGAAAGTCATTTAAACCTAGTATCTTATATTTATATAATGGAGAATAATCACTATTTAATAGGATCTACCCTACTTTTTGGAATTCCCCTGATGGGGTTTTTCTTGAAAGAAAATAAAAATAATATGGAATATTTATTGTCTTTCTTATTGCTTATCAATGTTGTATGTTCTTCTTTATTTTGGTATTGTCCTAATATTGGTTCTACTATGCATTATTTGGATGGATACTTCGGTAGATTATCTCTCTTATTATTCTCGATATATACTATTTGGTTAAAACCGGAGGGTTGGTTCTTTAAATTGTTTTTTATATTCTTTTTACTAGTAGCCATGTTATTATTTTCTTATAGTAGTTATTATTCTTTTAAGGAATGGTGTTGTGATAATCATATTTTTTGTCATATTTGGTTTCATTTATTTATTAGTGCGGGATGTTTGATCGCTTTTATTTAGATATAAAAAAATTTATATAAGATAAGTTTTTCAAAATAAATAATATTTCTGCCAGATTAATGTTATTAGTAAATAACTATATTATATAATAATTTATAATGGTATAATAGTAAGTAATATGTACTTTAATATTGGTACCAGTATAACAAACTTCAAACAAATAGATTTAGAAATAACATTAAAGGATAACATATCTCCAGATACATTTGATTTTAGTATAGTTAATAATAAATTATTTATAAAAAGAACTGATTGTACGGTAAGTGGTTGGGGTCATAATCATGATATTATTATCAACAATCATTATACTTTAAATATAGGTACAAGTGAAACAAATTGTAAATATTTGGATTTAAATGTTACTATTATAAATCAAGTTAATTCAGATACATTTAATTTCAATCTAGACAATAATCAATTAACTATTAATAAAACCGATTCTGGTATTGGATGGTCTTATAATTATGATATATCTATAGATATTTTAAGAGAAATGTATAATAACACTACTTCTACTATAAAAGTAAATTCTATTATACCAAAAAATATTTTTCAAACATGGTCTACAAAAGAGTTATCGCCGAAAATGAAAGAAACTGTTGAATGTTTGAAATCTCAAAATCCTGAATTTACCCATTTTTTATTTGATGACAATGATTGTCGTCAATTTATTCAAGAATATTTTGATTCTGATGTTTTAGATGCCTATGATACTCTGATACCAGGAGCATACAAAGCAGATCTATGGAGGTATTGTGTTCTTTACATTCATGGTGGTATTTATTTAGATATTAAATATTCTTGTATTAATGGTTTTAAATTAATAACATTAACAGATAAAGAGTATTTTGTCAGAGATAGATTTGATAACTGTATTTATAATGCGTTTCTTGTAACATCACCAAAAAATGTAATTATGATACAATGTATCAATAAAATAGTTGAAAATATTAAAAATGATTATTTTGGAAATACTCCATTACACCCAACAGGACCTGCTTTATTAGGAAGTTACTTTACTAATGAATATATAAACTATTTACCTATATATTTTAATCGATTTGAAGAAACCAACGAAGAAATTATTATGTTAAACAATAATGGTATTATAAAAAATTATACAGAATATAGAGAAGAACAAGAACAACTACAATTTCAACAAAATAAACATTATGATTATTTATGGAAAAATAGAAATATATATCAAAATGATTGGGTATATATGTTTATTCCTAGAGATTCTGGATTTTTCTCAGTCATTAATTTTTTAATAGGGACTATTAGTTGTGGCTACAAACTATATCCATATTTTAATTATAATAAAATGATAGAACACTGTGGAAAAATACAACATTTTTCTTATTTGGATAAAAATAAAGATAACTGTTGGTTTGATTTTTTTGAACCAATAAAATTTTTTGAAAATGATAATACTCATAATAATTTAAATAATAATATAAATTATAAAATATCACACGGATATGAAGCTCCTAAGGAATTTAGAGTTCCAAGTGAAATGATTGAATTAGTAACAAATGAGCATAGTTTTAAAGAATGGAGATATAAAATAAATAAAATATTTGAAACCTATATTAAATTTACTCCATCCATTGTAGATAAAGTAAAAGAAATTACTGATACCTTTAATCATAAAATGATTGCGGTCCATTATAGACATCCTGCGCATTGTTGTGAGTCTGGATTTAAATATTTTAACAACTATTTTAATAAAATAGATGATATAATTTTGTCAAATCCAGATATGTCAATATTTTTAGCAACAGACACTGATATAGGAATTGCGGCATTTACAATGAAATATGGTTCTAAGGTGATATTTAATAAAGATATTTTACGAACTTCTATTGATAATATTTTACAGTGGGCGTTTTCTTTAATCGAATCTAAACCAGATAATGTGGGATTAATAAATAATATAGGTTTTGAACTTCATACCAGTGAAAATAATAAAAATAATACAAAACTAGCATATGATGTTTTAATAGATACTCTTTGTATTTCTAAATGTAATTATTTTATATGTAGTTCATCCAATATTAGTCTAGCAGTTAGCTACATAAACCCCGAAATTGAAATGATTTTTATATAAAATTAACAAACTGAAGGAGAAAACCTTTTTCAAAAAGATCTACAAAAAAAGTATAAAGGGACTACTAGAAAAAATAAAAAATAAAAAATATTAATTAGGTTTCTTCAAAATATACAAGTACTGATATTCGTATGTGGCTTTGATTAAATCGATTTTTCCTTCTACGATGAATCCTACTTGTTTTGCCATTTCTAAAATATCGGCTTCGGGTTCCATATACATTATGTGTTCCTGTCTTCTAAAAGCCTTGTCGGTTTGTCTGTTTTTGAACTTTTCCACAAATTTTGCTGTATTATCTGACTTATTCAGTTCAAAGTTGGCGTTATATTTGAAATCTTTAAAGGTGACATTGGTATGAGTGATTCTCTCCTTGGCATATCGTTGTGGGGTTAACATGGTTAATGGATTTCCAGGTGGAAGAATTGGATTAAACTGGTCCCTCTCTACAAGGTGAACGATAAGAACACCAGTAGGTTGTAACCAAGTAAAACAATTATGAAAAAATGCCATTTTATCTTTCATATAATACAAGGTAAAATACATACACAAAATATGAGAAAATGTGGCAGTCTGAAAAGCCATGGGGTCCAAAGCGTTTCCGTTAATAAACTCTGCCTTGGGATAGTTTTCCTGTGCTTTTTTAATCATGGATTGAGAATTATCAAGCCCTATAATATTGAATCCACTCTCCTGAAGATTTCCTGTATGATGTCCTGATCCACAACCAACATCTAGAATACGACTTTCTTGGGTTATATCCGTTTTATTTACAATTTCACCTATTTCATAGTCGTTTTTTACATTATTGTAAACTAAATAATCATAAATGTCGGCATAAAAATCATCATATACATCTAAACCCGTTTTCTGTACAAATTCCTCCGATGTTTGTTGAAATCCTTCAACGTTATGTTGACTTTTGTAATAAGTAATAGCAATTAATAATAGTATAATACCAAGTAACACTTTTCCCCAAGTAGATAATTTTTTATAAGTTTTGCTTAAGGCAACAAAAGGCGCTGTTATTATTTTATCAATATTCACCATTATATAGTATCTATATTAAATTGTAAGAATGTTTTTTTTATATTAAACTATAAAATAAACAAAGATTTTATAAAGAGTTTATGGAATTTACCGAAATTAATGATATGAGAGAACCTGCTTCTTTTAAGGGAATTACTTTCTCTGAATTTAAAAAATCAGATGCCAAAAAAGAATTAGTTAAAAATTTGACATTATCTAAAATAGAACAAGCTTGTTATTGGAGTGCTGAATTTATTTGTGCCGGACATATATTAGATTTATGGGATATCATTTTATTTTTTTACAGTAAGCATATTCATTTAGGAAACCCTAAATTTGCCATTTATTTAGAATTAAAAATACAAACTTTCAAAGATATTATTACTAATGAATTTATTACAGATGAACTAAAGCTTCGCAATCATGAAAAAATTAGAAAACTCTTTTGTGAAATCATTTGTATTCTTTGTAACGCAAAACGAAAACACAGTTTTGATGAAATAAAAATTAAAAAAAAGGAGGAGTTTAATATTAAAGAACGACTGAAAGCCCCTAATACTACCTTTGCTCGAGATATTATTCAATCAAATGACCCCAAAGAGCTTTTTATAGTTATCAATGAATTATCTTATGCCATATCTGAATCAGGAAAAAATACAATGACTGCATGTTATTGGATAGAATGGATTTTGGAATATGAATCTAAATGTCATGCCAAAAAAGAAAAATGTGTATGCGAAAGACGCGCTTTTGTGAAAGTAGAAAATAGATTTCAAAAAGATATTGTTTGGATAATATGGGATAGTTTGTTGAAAGAAGCAGAAAAACGATCTAATTCTCTTATACAAAAAATTGTGAAAAGTTTACTCTCCTTGTTTTCTTTGAGATATACGTCTGGATGTCCTAGAAAACGACGTTATATTTTATATTACGCTGTTGCTCTTTTAACAGAACCCGTTCATTTAGAAGAAGAGATCATCAAGGATAAGCAACTAATTTTAACTATTATTGGTAAAATAGATGCTATTTATAAACAAATAAAAGTCAATGAACAAAAACCTACAACAGACTATTTATTTGCTAATCTTGAAAAGAGCAATTTGGATAAAACCATTGAAAAGTTGGAAAAAATGAACCACTTCGGTCAAAATTTTATTCCTCGTTTATAATATAGAAAGAATGAAGTCTAGGAAAGCTTCTAGGTCTGTAAATAGAAAATCTACCTCAAAAAATAGAAGTTGGAGTTCATTCAAGAGAGAGATAGTTATTAAATTCTTGGAATTACTAAATACCGTCAAATTATACCACTGGAAAACTCACAGTTATTCCACACACAAAGCCACTGATGAATTATATAGTAAATTAAATGAGAATGTAGATACATTTATCGAAGTTCTTTTGGGAAAATCTGGGGATAGAGTTGATCTTTCTGGACAAAAATCAATTCCATTAAAAAGTTTCTCTACATCGAATGAACTCAAAAAATATTTGGTTAGTATAAAAGAATACTTGGTGAAATTAGATAAATGTGATGCTTTGGTTCATCATGGAATGTCCAATAGCGATTTATTCAATATTCGTGATGAAATTTTAGCAAATATTAACCAATTCTTATATTTATTGACTTTTATGTGATAAACTACTTATTTAGTAAAGTTGTAAATTAGTAAATAAATAGTATCTCCATATTTATATAATTAATAAATGTTATCTAGCATTCAAAATCAATTACTTGGAAAAGGAAATCGTCTTGGTATTCCTCAATTAGAACCATATCTAACTATTGTATCAGGTCTCTCTGAAAATAAATCCATAGTGAGAATAGCTAGTTGTACGTTGTCGCAATTTGTTTTAGACTATCGCAAAAATACAGATAGAATTTTAAATTCTATTAGAGTAGCAAAGCAAGCAGGATGCACTTATCGTGTTGGACCTGAGTTAGAAATAACTGGATATAGTTGTGAAGACCATTTTTATGAGATGGACACCTTGGAAATGTCATGGCTCTATTTAGGTGAAATAATAGAAAAAACTAAAACAGAGTTTACCGACATTTTATGCGACATTGGAACCCTTGTTATGCATAATGGTGTTAGATATAATTGTCGTGTTTACTGTTTGAATGGGAAAATTGTTCTTATCCGCCCCAAAATGTATTTAGCCGATGATGGGAATTATAGAGAACACCGTTGGTTTACTGGATGGCCTAAATCTAAGATTGAGTTGATTCAAGATTGTTTACTACCTAAACAGATTCAAAGAATCACCGGGCAAACTTACGCAAAATTTGGTGTAGCCATTGTTGAATGTATGGATGGAACAACTATTGCTTCTGAAATATGTGAAGAATTATTTACACCTGAAAGTCCCAATGTCATGTTTGGTCTTGAAGGAGTTGATATCCTTAGTAATGGTTCCGGGTCACATTTTCAATTAGGAAAACGAGAAAGACGACATCAATTGATAGGAGAAGCCACTCGTAAAAATGGAGGAGTCTATATGTATTCTAATTTAGTTGGTTGTGATGGAAGTAGACTTGTATTTGACGGCAATTCTATGATTTATATGAATGGCACATTAATTGCGTGTGGAGAACATTTAACGTGGGATGATACTGAAGTAGTTGTTGCTACCATTGATTTGAATGATGTTCGTGGATATCGAGCAGCCATTGTAAGTAGTAACGATCAGTCCGTCCATAGAGATATTATTGTACCTAGAATCAAACTATGTGATATATTTTCGGCCGATTCTACTTGTGCTAACTTTACATTAACTATTAAGTCTGATAGTAAAGTACCTGTTCCTATGGATGGAAATCCATTAGCATCTTTAATAACAAATGAAGATTTTGATAGTTTATGGAAAATAAATCAGTTAGATAAAGGTTCTATGAAACGTCCATTTGATATTACAAATGCTGATGCGAACTATGCTACCATTGCTTCTACTAGTGATATTATTACTGCCATAGAAGATTCTATGGCTGAATCTGATGCCTATGCTGCCGCAGCTGATAAAGCTTTAGAGGATGCTACTAAAGCTTTAAGTGAGGCAGAAGCTAAAAATAGTACACCTAGTGAATCCTCATCTGCTACACCTAGAACACGCTCTAATGCTATACTTGAAAATGCTACCAAATATGCTCAAGAGGCAAATGCTGAAAATGAGTCTACTCAAACAAGACTTAAGGAAGCTCTTGAAAATGCTAAAAGTTCTAACACAAGTACTATTCAAGCAGTTAAGTTTGTTATTGAGGAAGCTGCAGAGAAATCTATTAATTCTGCTAACAAGGCTTTACTTGTTGCCCAATCTAGCAGTAATCAGGCTGCTATAGAGGCAGCAACCAATAGAGTTGCGTCTGCTACTGCTAGACTTGCTTTTATTAAAAGTAAAGATTATACTTTTGATTTATTAAAGAAAACAGCTCTAGATAAAGAATATCGTGCTCATGTATTGCCAATGGAAACAGGTGATGAAATTGGACTTTATTCGTCTAGGTGGCTTTGGGATTATATGATTCGCTCTGGTGCAGGTGGATTTTTGCTACCATTGAGTGGTGGTGTTGATAGCACAGCAACATCAATGATCGTTTACTATATGTGTGATAAGATTGCTGAAATGAATAAACCGGTAGTCGGTGGAAATGACATGAAAACGTATAATAAACGTCGTTTGTCTTCCCATATTTCAAAATTACTTAACGCCGGATTTTTAAATGTCAAATTTTTATGGAAAGAAGAATTTGGCAAGGGAAAAGAAGTAACTAATGTTACCACAGAAGATTTGATGTTTTTATTATTACATACAGCAAATATGCCTACTAAAAATAATTCAGAAAAAACCGCCAATTCTGCCGCTAGTTTAGCAAAATTGCTACATTCTTACCATATGTTAGCGCCTATTCAAAAAGGGTTTGAAGGATTTGTTCCTGAAGCACCAGTTGAAAGTCGTGATGGAGCAGGTGGTCAAAGCGTTAATCCAGGCATTGGTATTAAGTTTGGATATAATCAGTATACAAAGTCCAAAAATGAATTAATAAAAGCTATAGCAGATGAAGACCTAACTTTTAAATGGGAACAAACGCCAGAAAATGCAATGTTTTCGCCTAAATACAAAAGTGATGGTGGAGATTGGAAGGAAAATTTAGCTATTCAAAACGTTCAAGCTAGGTTAAGAATGTTAACAGCATATTATACTTCTCAATTATTACCTTTATATCGATGGAATAAACGCTATGAAACATTTATTACAGGTAAGAATGAAGCAGATCTAGAAAAAATAAAGAAAGATGGTAACGATTATGATAATCGTCCCAAAAATACTAGCTTTTTGCTTGTACTAGGTTCATCCAATGCTGATGAATCTTTGCGAGGATTTTATACAAAGTATGACGCCGCTAGTGCAGATATTAATCCTATTGGTTCATTATCTAAAACACATTTGAGAGAATTTTTAAGATGGTGTGGAGAAAAATGGCCTACCTTTAGAAAGACTATGACTGGAATATTAACTACAGTAGCCTCGCCCGAATTAACTCCGGCTGATGCTTTAACTGGAGCAATTCAAGATGATGAAATTGACATAGAAATGACGTACGAACAATTGTATATTTTAGGAAAATTAAGAAAAGAAGAAATGATGGGGCCTGTTTCCATGTTTAAACGATTGTGTGAAATGTGGGTAGGAAAAGAAGTTGATATATGCGCTCATTATCCTGAGCCTGGAAAGCTCTGGCCGGACGGTACAAAGCCCGCAATAAACCAAGTTAGAAAAGAAATAGCTACACCAACTATTATTGCTAATATAGTAACTATCTTTTTTAACTTTTACGGCATCCATCGCAATAAAATGACAATATTAACACCCTCCGTTCATGGCACGGGTTATTCTCCAGATGATAATCGTTATGACCAACGACCCTTTTTATATCCAGGATTTAAAGGCTCAGAAACCCACAAAATATTAGTTAAAATGGCAGAACAAATGGAAATAGGTGTACAACCAATTAATAGGCTTTTAAGGGGTGGTGACTCTGTAATCAAAAAAAAATATACTCGTCGTTTTAGAAAGGCTCCTAACAAATATACTAGATAATAGTATTAATTTTTATATATTTATATCCCGGGTCAAAGTAATTAAAGTTAGGTTTATAATGAAATTTTAATATATATATTTTTATTATAAGTCTATGGACAATAGCAACTCAATTAAAACAGCAACCAATTCAGAAAACTCGGGATCCTTGTTCAACTCTTTTTTCTCTTCACAAAAATCTCCGGTTCCAGCTTCTGCTCCCACCAATTCTTTTAATTTAGGGTCCACCCCATCTAGTCTTTATTCGAGTTCATCTGATTCTTCTTCTAAAATAATATATCTTGTTATAGGACTTGTTGCTATCAGTATTTTAGGAGCATTCGGTTACTATTTTTATTTAGAAAAAAATGGCAAGGTTCCACCTATGTTACAAGTGGGTCAGTCGTATTTTTCCGAAATTGTGAATAAAATCCAAGCAGCTACTATGGCTATTCCGGGTGCTACTGCTTCACCTACTATGACTCAATCAGCTGAAGTTGTAGATAATGAACGACAGTATAAAGACGAGTTAGAGCAACAACAAAATCAATTAAATGAAACCTTAAATAGCGCTAAACCAGAGGTTCCTCAAAAAATGGAATCAGGATACGAAGCAGATGAATCTTCTAGTAGCATTCAAGCTTCAAAATCATCCAGTAAGTCCGGATGGTGTTATATAGGTGAAGACCGTGGATTCAGAAGTTGTATTCAGGTTGGACAAAATGATACATGTATGTCCGGTGATATCTTCCCAAGTCAGGATATATGTGTAAACCCTAGTTTACGACAATAAAAAATACCAATCGTTAATTTTAATTGACTCCACCATTTTGATATGTATATCTATTGTGTTTAATTAAGTTCGGTGCTGTTGCTGGATTATAACATAATTCCATAATAGGACCAGGTACATCTGAACAGGTTGTATCATTACATAAACTTGTTAATGTATTCTGTGCCAATATTTCACCAGTACAAATATTTTCAATAACATTACATTGAAGGGTTCCACCAGATGGGTATACAATAGGGTTTGTCGGTATTACAGGAATAAATGGCGGCAAAACGGGATTTTTATTGGGATTAGGTGGAGGAGGGGGAGGTAATACCGGATTTTTTGCTGAGATAGTTATATTCGATGGCAATGTAGACCCACTCGGAATATTTCGGGTCCCAGTAGGACAAGTAATTGGGTCATTCGTTAAAGACCCATTACTCGTAATACCCACGTAATTATTTCGCCTTAATGAGAGCGTATTAGGGTTACTATAAGTTTCACTCTGTACGGCATATGTTTTTTTAACAAATTTTACACCATGTGCCAACTGAGCATATCGTTGATTTTTTGTTAATCGAAATCTATTATTTCTGTGTTCCAAGACATTTCCTTTTCGAATCATTTGTAACTCATAATTTACAAGAACATTTGGTATAGATCTCTTCAAGTAAGGAAAATATATTTCTTTACTACCTTGATAAGCTTCTATATCTTGCTGAGGAATATAGGCACAGGCATTCTCAAATCTGTTCCATGTTCTTGGAACAGAAGGGTTATAATTTGGACCTAAACATGACATGATGTACTATATAATATTATTGTATATAGTATAGATTATTCTTTATCATTTATTATTTATTTGTTTTACCCAATATTGTAAAGTTAATTTATCATAATTAAACTCCATTGTTTTAAATGTTTCAATAGTTTTATCCAATAAGTCTTGTGTTACTTCTGACCATTCATTTACAATTAATACAGGTAAATCTGAGAATAGTTGTTGAAAATTTGGAGCTCTTACAATAGGTATGGATCCTAAACACAAGGTTTCCCATGTTCTGTGGCAATCCATTCCGCATCCAAAAGGTGATAAAACAAATGTGTATTTTACAAGATTCTTCCAATTAATAGTTCTAGGTGTAAATGATTGGTTTATTTCCAATAAATTACTTGGAATTATTTCCAAGGCTTTCTGTCTATCTCCAAAAAAATCATTCTGAATAGTAAAATTTACATAAATTTTGATGATTCTATCGTAAAATGGCTTTGAATTATTTTTTATAGTTATCAAAGTAGCTTCTTGAAACCTAGGTAAATGACTTTCATCTGGAAGTTTTAATGAAGAACTTGGATTGTTCGATATAGTATGATAATCGACCCCAATGGGTAATTGGACGATTCTACTATGATGTTGAATGCGTGTATTTTGAACGAACCATTTTATTAATAATGGAGAATCTACTAACCTGGATGTTTGTCGTAGAGTTAATATATCTTTAGGAACACATAAATCAGAATCACCAGAAACAATTGTAAATTGGTTATTTATTCTTGGTAAAATATTTATTACAAAATATTTCAATAAATGGCTACACACATAAATAGACATATTGTCGAATTGATTGTTTACCATATATTGAAGATATCTGTAATCATTGTTACAACTAGATTTAGGATTTCTTGACCGAAAATCACAAGATTTAAGTAATCCTCTACTGTTTACGTAATAACAAAGTTGTTCCATTATTTATAAATATAAAGTATATTATAATAATATTAATTATAATATATATAACTTATAATAAAGATAATATGAATATTAATAGTACACTAAATACTCATGGAAGATTTGGAAATCATTTTTTTAGAAATTTAGCTTTTCATTTTATAGCAAAAAATAATAATTTAAAATTTACGTATTCATATCCAGATAAATTTTCTCAATTAGGAATTTCTTTATACAAAGATGGAACGAATCAATACAATGACAAAATAGACATAGATGATTCTAATTTTTTTGATTTCATTAAGAATGATGTAAAATTTAATAAAAATATTTCAATAAAAGACATGTACGCACAAACAAGTGAATTTTCTACTTATATTAAAAACTATATTCATGAAGACGAACAAAAAAATAAAATTATTGAAAATAATATTTTCAAAAATCGCTATAATAATAATAATGATGTTTTTTTACATATCAGAATGGGAGATTCTATCGATAAAAATCCTGGATTTATCTACTATGACTCTATTCTAGACAAGCTATCGTTTGATAATGGTTATATTTCTTCAGATTTATTGTCACATCCAATGTGTAGTGCATTGATAAATAAATATAAATTAAAGCCTGTTTTAATTCAAGAAGTTGAAACTATTATGTTTGGAAGTACATGTAAATATATTGTTTTATCAAATGGCACTTTTTCTTGGATGATAGGATTATTAGCATTTTATTCGTCTATTTATTATCCAAAAGTAAAAAATAAATGGCACGGAGATATATTTGTTTTTTCAGAATGGAATGAAATAGATGCATCAACATCTGTTTCACCATTTCCATACCATATAGCGCTTAAATTTAAACAAAAATATGGAACTAAATATTGACACCGGAACTTTATTACACCTTTTTTCATTTCAAACGCCGATTATTTATAAATATTTTTATAAATAATCACTTGTAAATTTTCTTTACTTTTCTGGTTTTATTCTTTTCTACATATTTCTCTGGTCTTTCATAAGCACCCTTAAATATATTTTCATACTTTTCCTTTGGTATTTCGCTTATTACTTTCTTTATATTTTCCTTCAAAATTTCATATTTCAATCCATCTAATTTCTGTAATCGTGATTTAAGCATACTAAAATAATTTTCAATAGAATTTGTGAAATGTTGGTAAGGAACAGCGTATAATATATTGTTGTTTTTATTTACTAATGATTTTATTCGTTCATTTCTATGAGCGGAAGCATTATCTAATATTATTAATTTGTTCTTCAATTTACTGGTAATATTATGTTCCAAAAAATCAATTAATCTATCTGTATTTATTCCACCTTTTTCATATAAATCCCAGTGTAAAACACCATTCACCGAAATAGCAAATACACCTGTATATTTCTTGAATACATCTTGTGATTGTGTTTTTATTACACATCGTCGTCCTTTACTACTATAGCAGTGATTTCTTTTTTGTAATGATTTTATGCTAGTTTCATCAATACAAATGATATCTTCTATTTTATATTTTTTCACTTCCTCATAAAAATCTTTTATTTTTGAATTTATATCAATATCTTTACCAAATCTCTTTATTGGTTCATGTCTTATTCGTGTAAGTTTCAAAGTAACATTATTATCATTTATTACCCTATAAAGTTGCGTTATAGATATATCAGAATCCTTATATTTATCTTGTAATTTTTGTTTCAAATCTTGTAATGTAATCGTTTTATTCTTTTTGATTTCATCCAATAAAAACCTAACATGTTCCTTTTTAACTTTGTATGCTACTGGAACTCTATAATGAATATCAACATTTCCTTCTTTTTTATATCGTTCAACCCAACGCATTAAACTTCTAGGCGAACATTTGAAAATCTTACATACTTCTTCTTGTGTTTTATCTTCAACTAAGTAATAATTGACAGCAGTTAATTTATAATCGGTGCTTTTATGAGATGGCATATATATAGTATTTAATTATAAAATTAATTTATGAGGTGTTGTATAATCCCAAACCCAAAAATAATCTAAAAATTTTACATTATATCCATTAAAATAGTATGGACCTGCACCAGAATACAATAAGTCCTGATTATTTGACTTATATATACCTTCGTTCATATCTAATATTTCTTGAGTATTTTCAAAATCTAAAGTTACCAATATAGAATGTTCGTCGTCTGTTTTACCTATTGTTTTACCAGTTTTTACGATTAATCCAATGCTAATATATTGGTCGTTAAAGTGTTGTTTTAATTTATATCCAACATCTTCTCGTTCATCATAAGATTTGTAATTTGGTGTCCATTCTTCACTAAAATCAGAATAAAATGATACGTGTGTATCAAATGCTAAAAATACTAGCTGATGTTTTGGATATTTTTTACTGACATTAACAATATTTTCATACATGGATGTGTTTCTACTTTCTGTTTCATAATCATCAATTCCAATTATAGCAATATTGTTTTCAGCACAAAATATATAAAAGTCAATAAACACCTTACTTTTATGCATAGGAAAAAAATTATCGGTATCCCATTTTTGTAAAGCTTCATTGCTTTCTTCTAAACATACAATTAAGTTTTTATTGTGTTTGTGAAGGGATGAAATAATTTTTTTTCTTATACGAAATGAAAAATTAGCACCATGTAAATTTTCACCTAATCCTATTATTTTTTTATTTTTGATATCATCAATAAAACTCTTGTATTCTATATGTTCTATATGTTCTATTGGTGCTCTCCCATATTGTCTTCTAATAGTTTTATTTTTTTTTCTACAGTTTTTACTTTTATTCATGTTTTTACTTTTATTCATAGTCATTATATACTTATTATTTATAAAAAATTGTATTTTAAATAATCCAAAGGTGTAAATTGTTTTAAAATCACGAACAATAATATTTAAAAGCGATGAACTGCATAAAGATAATAAAATAACATCAATTTGAAATGTGCTTCTTTGTTTCACAATGTCGTGTAAATAATATTTCGGCGTATGTTCCAAAATCACATTTATCACAAAAATATTTAAATTCTTTTTTTCTATCTTCTTTACTAGAATGTTGTGTTAAAAAATGGACTTTCATACAAGTTAAATTATTTGTTTTATATTCACAATTCTTACATTTTGGTTCTAAAATCTTATCACTTCTTGTTTTTCTTTTTCCGTTATTTTTGTGTTTTTCACTTTCTATATGCTGTTTCCAATGTGCTGGATAAATACATTTATAATTACAACAATCACAATAATATTTCGGTTCAGGATTATCAGCATCGTCTTCCATTTATAAATATAATAATTATAAATACATTATATTTAAATATATTGCGTTTAATTTAACTTAAAAATAAAATCTTTATAATATATATAAAATGAAGAAAAAGAAAAAGGAGGAGTTTAGGGAATTTAGGAATAATGAAAAGTCGGCATATAAAACCTTCAAAATTCCACTCAAAACCATTCTTCTTAATCGTGATACGATCTTACCAGTTATCAACAAGTTGGTTTTTGAAATGAATGATTTGGTTATTCATACCTATCAATTTATTCGGTTGTATGTTTTGAATTGTTATACTAATAGTCAACCCTTACCTACAATAGACGAAACCTTTATTTTGTATTGTATCAAATCATTAGGTATTCGTGATAATAGAGGTAAAAAAGGTAAGGATACGGAACTATTGGAAAAATTAGAGAAATTTTACAAAACTGATTATCAACCTTTATTGAACCATGTTAAAACCAATTTGAAAAATACAACCTTTTTATTACCTTATTTAGCAACACAAATTCATACTTCTTTACATAATAATTTTCAGGAACATTTTATTCAACATTTTTTACGATTTATCAATAAAACAACAAATGAAATTACCGAAGATAAGGCAGTACTATTTCAATTCAAGAAACACTTATTAGAATTGAATGAAACTGATAAAATGTTTGACAATTGGAAGAATATGCATATATCTAATATTTTACCGAAAGATGTAAAGAAATCAATACATTATGATGTGAAAGTGAAACCATTTGATTATTTGAAAGGAATGTTGTATATGAATTCTGTATTAGAAAAACAGGAAAGTAAATTATTTCAACCTTTACCATTACGAAATAATATTATTCCAAAACACATTATTATTGATACAGCAAGTTTGATAAATTTCTTCTGCCCTGAAAAGGATAAAGATGGTAATAAAGTAAAGAAGGGTGAATTATTAAGTAACGTAAAAGACAACCAAAATGAAGTATGGTGTAATTTTTTGAACTTAAAAAATAAAATATTCAAAAATAAGTATTATCAATTTCATAACCAAATACAAACTGATGGTATTAGTTGTTGTTTGTTGTTTATACGCAAGGATTTGAAAGATAAAAAGTGGGGTTCAAAAGTTCCACTTTTACAGGAGCAAGATTTTTATAATATAGAAGATTTATCCAAAGAACAATTGGATACGTTAAAAGATAGAAATATTGTTGGTTGTGATCCTGGTAAGCGTTCATTAGTTTATATGATGGATAATAATGGTAATAAACTACAATATACAGCACCTCAAAGAAAACGTGAAAGTAAAACAAAAACAAACCAACGGATTTTATTGGAGGAAAGAAAACGAAAGGGAATTATAGAAAAAGAAACCGACTTATCATTAAAAAATAGTAAATCTGTTGATTATGAAAAATTCAAAACATATTTGGTTGAGAAAAACAAACTCAATAAAGAAACAGCAGATTTTTATCAAAGAGAAACATGGAGAAAAATGAAATTTCGTCAATATAGTTATGGTAAGAAAAGTGTGGATATATTTTTGAATAAAATTAGAGATACTTTTGGTGAAAACATCTTAATTGGTTATGGAAATTGGAGTAGAAGCACACAAATGAAACATTTTATGCCAACAATGAATAAAGGGTTAAGAAAATTAATCCATAAGAAATATGATACAATCACTATAAATGAATGTAATACAAGTAAGAAATGCTGTGATTGTAATAAAGACCTAGAATATTATAAGGATAACGAAGGAAAGAAGGTATTTCGTCTTTTAGTTTGTTCTAACTGCGTGAGTTGCGAAAACAAAAAAATCGTATTTAGAACAAGAGATGCTAATTCCTCAATAAACATAATGAATCTAACAAGGACTTGGATAGAAAAACAAGAACGACCATTGTGTTTCCATATTTCGTCTTTCACCTCTTCAAATACAAAAAAAGAAGAGGAAAAAGTAAGACCATCGTAGGTGAAATTCCTACTATTGATTTTACACTTTTTATTATTTTTTGCTGTGAAAATCGGCGTTTGAAATGAAAAAAGGTGTAATAAGAAAATTATGAGGTATTTATTCAAAAAAAATTATATATTGTATGTATAAAATGATACCAAAAAATATATTTCAATCTTGGCATACTAAAATATTACATCCATTTATACAAAAAAAAATAGACAATATGATGAGGTTAAATCCTGAATATACACATCAAATATACACCGATTCGGAAATAGATTCTTTCGTGAATGATAAATTTTCGGGTAAAATTGCTGATTGTTATAATAAATTAAATATTATTGTAGCAAAAGTTGACTTTTGGAGATATTTAATATTATATAAATATGGAGGTATTTATTTAGATATGGATTCTACTATTAATATATCATTAGATACATTCATACAAAATAATGATGAAGCCATTATAACAGCTGAAGGCAATCCTGATTTATTCGTTCAATGGGCTTTAATTTTTAATAAAGAACATCCCATTTTAAAAAAATGCATTGATCTTGTAGTCGAAAATATTTCTTCGAATAAATATCCAAATAATATACACAAAACAACAGGACCATCCGTTTTTACACAAGCTGTAAATATGGTTCATTTTAATAATAATGCAAGATTCATTAGACATACTTTACTACACAAAAATTTTGATATGACATTTTTATGTCACAATAGTTCTTACAGAATTTATAGCATAGATTACAATAATTATTTTACTTTTAAATATGATGACTCCAATAAATTATTATATAATTCTAAAAAACACTGGAAGGATGAAGAAAAGGTGACACCTTTATTAAAATTAATCTAGACGATAAATATTATCTTACAGATGTTGTAAATGTTCCAATACTTGTGCTTATATATATAATTTTTTTATATATATAATAACTAATGAACTGTTGTATATGCGGAGCGGTGAAAAATTGTGGTCCATATCTTGAAAAAGTATTTGAAAATATCGAAAAAATAGGTGCGTTATTTGATGATTATAGAATTGTATTATATTATGATACTTCAGAAGATAATACATTAGATATATTAAAAAGATATAGACAAAAAAACATAAAATTAGAATTTTATGTAAATAAAAACCCAGTTAGTAATAAAAGAACCATACGAATTGCGAATGCTAGAAATTTTTGTATACAAACTGTATATAATAGATACCCTAATTATCCTTTTTTTATAATGATGGATTTTGATGATGTTTGTAGTAATACTATTAAGATAGAAAATCTTAATAAATATTTAAATAGAGACGACTGGGATGCTCTTTCTTTTAATAAAAATGGATATTATGATATATGGGCTTTATCTATATCTCCTTTTTTTTTAAGTTGTCATCATTTTGGAGATAAATGCACTGCTACTATGCAAACTTACATAACCAATTTATTAAATAATACTCCATCTGGACAACTATTACAGTGTGCTTCAGCATTCAATGGATTTTCCATTTATAAAACAAATAAATTTATAAATTGTTATTACGATGGAAACTTTAAGCTTAAATTGTTTCCACCAAAAAAAATAAAAAAAAATATAGATGTTGTAAAATCTCCTCTAAAACTAGGTTTGGAAGAAGACTGCGAACATAAAGCTTTTCATATAGAAGCAATTAATAAAAATAATGCTAGAATAAGAATATCATCTGATATCCTCTTTTGAGTCTAAGGATTATATCCATCATTGTTTCCATAGAAATACCATTTCATCGACAAGTAATTGGTAATCTTATTTGACAATCCATTGACACCAACCAATTTATTGTTTGGACCACCTTTGACTAAACTTTGGATCGCTGACGTTCCTAGCGCATAATTGTAATACCACAAATTAGAAATATAACCATCAAATCCTCCATTCATCGCTACATATACGTCTCCGTAATTTTGCTTCGGCACGCCCGTCAATTCAGCACTCTTTACAACGAATCCATTGATATATACGTCCATGGTTGTATTTCGGCAACGAATAATGACATTGAGCCATTTGTTCAAAGGAATATCTGGCACCAAAATTTCTTCTGTAATAACATCATATGTATTCATGACAACCGTTAGTTCATTCGTGTTGGGAGAGATATATAATCCAGGAGCATTATTCGGAAAATTTAGTCCATTACTAGAACTGTCACTAAAATTAGCATTTCCTTTGTGAAAAATATGTTGATATTGATGACTCGAACCTAAACTATTTATATATAGCCAAACCGACCAAGTGAATTCTATACCTTGTGGAGTGTTTACTGATCTAGCTATTTGATTAGAATTTGGCAAAGAAGGATCTTGATGAATTACAATGAATTGATTTGCCGGAACCATACCGTCAAATATGTGAGAACGACTTACATTTCCTCCACCCATCGCCCAAGTTAAGGCCGATATTGATAGTCTAGTGACTATAATAAAAACAAACACGACTAATAATAAAAAGGATAATTTTGCTACTAAACTATTTGAATTTAAGAAATCACTGATGCCAGACCCTCGTCCACCAGGTGATGCCAATGCCGCAAATGCTGATTTAGGTGAATATGATGACGATGAAAATGATGACGACGATGACATGTTGTAATATATTATACTATAGATATATTATATTATTTATTATTTTATTCTATATTCATACCCTATATTCTTATACCTTATATTGTGAAACTAGTATCTTCATTTCCATTTTCTAAGAAAGACACCTTTATTTGATAATTTCCAAACAAATTAGACAACCAGCTAGCACCATAGCCTTGTTGATAAATATTCCATGCTGTTTGTGGATCAGTAGCATTAGGGTAGTATTGGAATTTTGACGTCCATCCAGAAAATCCACCTGCTGGAGTTACATAAACAGTTGCTCCGGGATTAATAACAGGAACACCTGGCAAAACAGAAGTTCTAACTAACTTTCCATCTAAATATATATCTAAACTTTTCCCATAAACACTTACTAAAATATTTACCCATTTTTGAATAGGAATGTTATTCACATAACATGTATGAATTGTATAGTTACTATTGTTTGGGTCTGGTGTATCATCTTGAGATACGGCTGCCGGATCAGCACCAGATACAGTCAAATCTATTCTTAAATTGTTTTGAACGGCATCCAATGTTACACATGGACAGGGTTCAGATCCAACAATAGCTGCATCAGATGAAGATTCTGAAGTAGGAGCTGTAGTTGAGCCCATTCTCGTAAATATATATTTGTACTCTCCATAATTATAATTCCAATCTTGAATATAGGCCCATATCGAATAAGTAAAATTATTGGAATTTACACCTAATCCATTTGTTGCCAATTTAGATGCTGGAATTGTTGCTAAAGTGGTAGCACTGACTATACCAGTTAATGTGTTTGAATCAGCAAAATAATATTTTATAACTACATAGAGTAAAACAAGAATAATGATAATAAAAAGAATTGTTGTAATCTCCATTGTTTCTTATTATATATAACTATAATAAGAAAATTTATTACCCTTTATTTTTTTAAGAAAAAATTAGATATACTATTTTGGATAGAGGCAGAATTGCTTGCGCTAGACGCTTTTAAATTAGACCAAGTATTCCCTGCCCCAGTTTCTACCTTATTCCATGTATTTTCTAAGGATGATTCTACAGTTGATGTAGCTTTATTCGTTACGGAAACGACTGGTGTTATATATGTATTTATTTGTTGAATGGTAGTATCATTGCTTAATGTTACTGGAGGTGTCTTATCTTTTACTAAATTGTATAAGGAATAAATTTGTGTCGATGACAAATTTTTCTTGAAATAATTCACATTACATATACCCCCACTTACACCATTATCAGCTCCGGATGTTAATGTATCATACGTCATTTCAGCAACGGCATTTCTAAAAGATTTGACTAGGTTGCCATTATAAAAAATATCTAGAGTGCCATTTGAATAATTAATAATCATATTGTTCCATTTTTGTAAGAAAATGTTGGGTATTATACATACAATATAATTTCCATTGGTATCATATTTGTCACTATTTGGTGGAATAGGATCCCCAGTAGTATTCAACATGGTAACCATAATTGTATTACCAGACGCTTCATAAAGCACATTTGGTTTGCCGCCAAAATTTAATAGAGAGGTATAAGTATTATATGGCGTATTTACATTATCATCTAAATAAAACCAAAACGAAATTCCATACGTATAATCGTAGTCTATGGATTGATTCATATCTTGATAAGATCCCAATGTGTGAAATTCATTCAAAAAAATTGGTTGATTGATTAACAATAGACCGCCTTGTTTGGCATAATAATCTGAAATATACGGCCAACCAAAATATACGGCATATGCTATAAGAATGATTAGTAGTAAGATAAAATAACTGGCATTCGTATTTTTAATATTATTCACACCGGAAAAGACAAGTTCTTTGCCTTTACTCAATCCACTAAAGGCCACACCCTTAGTTTTCCCTAGGCTAAATTTTCCATTTGGCATAGAAACGGATGAAGGCAATGAGACTCCTATCAAATCTACGACATAATCTACAATATTCACTAAAATACAAGGTATGTATAATACAACATTTACAATTAGTTTAAAGTAATGACTCTTTTGATAAGCTTCTGTAGAGCTTATTATTTTGAATAAAATTCCCAAACATACAATAATAATAATCAGATTTAAAATAAATGAACCTATACCCGAAGTGCTCGTTAAAGAGGCGCTACTGGCTACAATTAAGTAAACTAGCAACCCAGAAAAGGTCAACCCTATTAAAATTAGAGCCACGCGTTGAATCAATGTTTTTATATTAGATGTCGCCGAATTATATACACCTCGGACGGTTGAATTATCTTCACCTGGAATAGCTGGAAATAGTGTGTAAATTAATAAAGGTACCCAGATGAGAAATATTAGTACAGTGCCAAAAATAATGCCATTCTTGGAAGAAGGATTATCATTTGGATAATTATAAATTCCGTAGGTTAACAGTATCAAGAAAAAAAGAAAAGATACTACATTTATTGTCCCAAGCCATGAAACTCCTTTGAAAAATCCAGATCTGTTAGGAGGGGCAGATGTATAAGGATCTCCGCTTGAGTATAGATATTTTTCGGGAACAAACAATACCAATAAATATAAAAACCCAAATACTAATAATAATATACTAAAAATAAATGTTGGTCCAAAATACATGGTTACATATCCTCCTGGGTTTACACAATAAAAAATAAGTAAAAATACTATAAAACAAAAATATAACAACGTGTATCGTATACGACTAAAGTTGATTGTGTTGATTCCGGCATATTCAGAGAGGGCTTTTTGTGTAATCTCTCTATAAAATAAATAAAACCCTGGTATAAGAGTCATTGGTAGGATTATTTTTGAATATTCGTATAGTTTATCAGGTGGTATAAGAGAATTAAATAACACGATTAGAAAAATAAGATAACCTATAATTTTAGTTACACCGCCTAAATGTCCTATCATGATTTTAACTGCTTGAAATGAAGGGAAAAAGAATATAACTATAGCCATGAATACTGCTATAAATACAATCACTAATAGGGTTGTATTTGCATTTTTAGTCTGAGTCTGGTCTAATGGTTTAAATACATCTTCGGGTTTTACTTCTTTCGAGAGATTATTAAAAAATTGGGTAATTGTATTTGGAAACATGGAAGATAATACAATTATCAGGAGAAGAATTATCATACTTGTGA
>Ga0114971_10000590_pt1 | contig 23874 bp, 23 predicted proteins | sample M_140625_MF_Meta_FD_87320 | JGI IMG/M metagenome (GOLD analysis project Ga0114971, IMG submission 87320) | Freshwater microbial communities from Lake Montjoie, Canada to study carbon cycling - M_140625_MF_MetaG | ecosystem: Environmental > Aquatic > Freshwater > Lake | place: Lake Montjoie...
GGCACTTTAGATTCTTTGCGAACGAAGTCAATCAATTGCTGACTACCCCTAGGAATAATCACGTCTACATAACCCACCGCATTTAATAATTCAGTAGTTGCCTCTCTTGTTGCTGGTAATAGTTCAATGCAGTTTTCAGGAAGTCCATGTTGTTTTAAAACAGACTGGATGATTTTAACAATCGCTTTATTTGAAAAGTCAGCATCACTTCCACCTTTCAAAATACAGGCGTTTCTAGATTGTAGACATAGAGAAAATACATCAAAAGTAACATTGGGTCTTGCTTCAAAAATAACACCGATTACCCCAAGTGGTACAGTAATCTTACTGATTTGCATCCCATTGTCCATCGTTTTTTGCTCTAGTAAAATACCCACTGGCGAAGGGAGTTCTGCAACTTTTTTAATTTCATTGGCAATATCCTGTAATCTTTTATTAGTAAGTTGAAGTCGGTCATACTTGGGATCCACTGTTGACATTCTGTTAAGATCCTTTTGGTTCTCCATTAAAATTAATTCAGCATTGCTCATAGCAGCTTCCGCTAAACTGATTAGTACAGCCTTTATCTTTTCATCGCTTACAAGTATTATTTTTTTGCTTGCCAGTTGAACTGCTCTAAAATTATCGGATAAAGAATTCATCTTACTCATCATTGGCTTTGTTCGTTGTTTAAGAATAAGTAATCATAATGCACCAAAGCTTTCTCATTTTTTTTACTCATTAATTCGGCTGCTCTATCAGAGTTGTATTGGGCTTTACCTACCCCTAATTTTTTCCCAGTATTGCTAATAATTTGAATAATTTCTCCTTTTTTAAAAGACCCTTCAATTTTTATAATTCCTATCGGTAACAAACTGGTTGGTTTATTAGATTGTAATGCTTTTTGAGCACCCTCATCAATGAATACCCCGCCTTTTACAAAGCCCTCTGAGTGGGCTACCCATTTTTTAATACTTGAAATGTTTTTTCTAGGTTTAAATAAAGTCCCGACAGGTAGGTTGTTATTTATACCAATTAATATATTGGCTTCTTTTCCATCGGCTATCTGAACGGGAATTCCCATACTGGCTACTTTGTTGGCCATGCTGCATTTGGTGAGCATTCCTCCTCTACCAAAATTAGATTTCTCTGAGGTGATGAAAGATTCAAATCCAGTATCTCCAAATTCAATAAAGGGAATCAGTTTGGAGGAAGATTGATTCGGTGCTCCATCATAAATACCTTTTACATTGGAAAGTATAATCAATTTATCTGCATCCACCATACCTGAAACCAATCCTGCTAATTCATCATTGTCAGTAAACATAAGTTCTGTTACTGATATTACATCATTCTCATTTAAAATAGGGATTACATTGTTTTGAAGTAAAACGGCAATGCAATTTTTCATATTGATATAATGTTCTCTATCTCTAAAGTCCTCTTTAGTCACTAATACCTGAGCACATAAGCATCCTTGTTTTGTAAATTGTTCTGCATAAAGATTAATCAATTTAATTTGACCTACAGAAGCAAACAATTGCCTTTTACTAATTTCATCTGTTTTTTTTGGTGGGGTAATTAAACTTCTTCCAGCTGCAACTGCTCCAGAGGATATTAAAATAATATCAATTCCTTCCTTGTTAAGGATACTAATTTGCCTAGTAAGTTGTTGAATGCTTTTTAAGTCAAGCCCACCACCTTGTTGAGCAACTACATTAGAACCAACTTTGATTACGATTCTTTTTTTTCTTTTAGGCATATGTGAAATTAAAGTTTTTAAATCAAAAAAACGTTGCTAATTGATTGAATTATTGGGTATTATTTTATTGATTTTATTAAAATATTGATGCTGCTATTTTATTAAATCGGCTTTTATGACCTTGTGTAAATTGATCAAATACTAATTAGTTTAAATGGAAGGAGTAAAGGATTTGGATTGTATTTATTTTCATTACCCGAATAATTATTAATTTGCGGCAATGAAAAAATACGCAATTATAGTTGCAGGAGGTATTGGCAGTAGGATGAAGGTAAATACGCCTAAACAATTTTTACTTTTAAAAAACAAGCCGATCCTTTTTTATACTTTGGATACTTTTTTAAAATCTTATGCCGATCTGCAGATAATTTTGGTATTGCCTCAGGATTATATAGCAGCTGGACAGGATATTATCCATGAATATTTTAGCAGTGATCGAATAAAAATTACAGTGGGGGGAAGTACAAGATTTCAATCAGTGAAAAATGGACTTCAATTAATTTTTGAAGAAGGTATTGTATTTGTTCACGATGGAGTGAGGTGTTTGCTTTCAGTTGATTTGATTCATCGTTGCTATCAATCAGCGGTAGAATATGGTTCAGCCATTCCTGTTATCAATTCAAAAGACAGTGTTCGTTTGGTATTTGAAAAAGGCAATGAAGCTTTGGAGCGTGATAGGGTTAAGTTAGTTCAGACTCCTCAGACCTTTCAGAGTAAAATATTGTTACCAGCCTTTGCTGTTGATTATCATGATCAATTTACTGACGAAGCCACCGTTGTAGAAGCCTTTGGGATGAAAGTACATTTGATTGTGGGAGAGGAGCAAAATATAAAAATCACCCAACCCATTGATTTGTTATTGGCTGAAGGTATTATCAATACTACTAGTGACCAGTAAAATATTGTACACCTTAAAATTTTATTTTCTTGTATTTTTTTAAAGTGAAATTTAAAAAACGGATAAAAATCTCTATTTTTTAAAACTAGTTAAATTCCTGGTGGTTGATTTTTTCTAATATTTGGTGGGCTACATCCATTGCTCTAAAACCATCTAATATAGTTACCGAAGTCTCGATTCCTTGATTGATTGCATTAACAAATGCTTCTAGTTCCATTTTGATCGCATTGCCCAATGCTATCGTTGGATTGGCTATTGCGATTGTTTTTTTACCATTATTGGTTTCAATATCAAAAGTAAATACCTGTTTATCTTCTGGGGTATTCAACTTGATGACTTCTGTTTTCTTCTCTAAAAAATCGATACCAATATAGGCGTCTTTTTGAAACAAACGCATTTTTCGCATTTTTTTCATTGAAATGCGGCTGCTGGTAAGATTGGCTACACAGCCATTATCAAATTCAATTCTTACGTTTGCAATATCAGGAGTATCGCTCATAACTGCTACCCCATTGGCTGATATATATTTCACATTGCTATTAACTAAATTTAGAATAATGTCAATATCATGTATCATTAGATCAAGGATAACACTTACATCTGTACCTCTAGGATTAAATTGTGCTAGGCGATGCACTTCAATAAACATTGGGTTAATGCTGTAACCTTTCAGTGCTAAAAAAGCAGGATTAAATCTTTCAACATGTCCTACTTGAAATTTAATATTGGCTTCTTTGGCAAGTTTGAGTAATTCTCTCGCCTCGTCCATGGTGTTTGCTAGAGGTTTTTCAACAAAAACGTGTTTACCCTTGGTGATGGCTAACTTACTAATTTCAAAATGTTCGGTGGTAGGAGCTACGATATCAACTAAGTCACAGGCGTCCATAAGTTGTTCTGCATTTTCAAACTGAGGTAGTTTGTATTTATTACTCACTTCCGAAGCAATTTGTTGGGAAGGGTCATAAAAACCGACGAGTTCTACCCCTTCAATTTCCTTCCAGTTGTTTAAATGAATCTTCCCCAAATGCCCAACACCAAAAACACCAACTTTTAGCATAACCCTATTGTTTTTTCAAAGATAAGATGCTCTTATGAAAAGGTACTGTCTTTAAAAGGGATGTTAATAAATTGTTACCTATAAAATATATTGTATAATATGCAAAAGGGCGAATATTAAACGTTTTGCACAGAAAAAAAATCCTAAAATTTGAAAAAATTAATGCGGATGGAAGCTTAATTTATTTGTTTTTCTGGCAATTCATCCCAGAAGCCCATTTTTCCAAATTTTTCAATTCTTTGTTCGCAACGTTTTTGAGGATCGATGCTTTTTAATTCTGCGATAACTGGAAGTAGGAATTTTTTGAGTATATCTGCGGCTTCATCATAATCCCAATGAGCACCTCCGAAGGGTTCAGGAATAACGCCATCAACCAAACCGAATTTTAGCATGTCTTCACCGGTTAATTTTAATTGGTCGGCAGCTTTTTCCTTATTGTCCCAATTTCTCCAGAGGATACTACTACAGCTTTCCGGTGAAATAACGGTGTACCAGGTATTCTGCATCATAAAAACTCGGTCACCTACGCCAATCCCCAATGCTCCGCCACTAGCTCCTTCACCAATGATTACACATATAACGGGCACCTTTAGACGAAGCATTTCATAAATGTTCCGGGCGATCGCTTCACCTTGACCTCTTTCTTCAGCTTCAAGTCCAGGATAAGCACCCGGTGTATCAATGAGGGTGATAATAGGTTTATTGAATTTCTCAGCCAATTTCATTAGGCGAATTGCCTTGCGGTAACCTTCAGGGTTGGCCATTCCAAAATTTCTGATCTGTCTCATTTTGGTATTGATTCCCTTCTGTTGACCAATGATCATTACTGTTTGGCCATCCAAATCAGCAAAACCACCTACCATTGCCTTGTCGTCTTTGAAATTTCTATCGCCGTGCAATTCAACAAAATTGCTGCACATTTTATCGATGTATTTTAGGGTATAAGGTCTGTCTGGATGCCTGCTTAACTGGACTTTTTGCCAGGGGGTAAGATTTTGAGTAAGTTCTTTTTTAGTTTCTATGATTCTTTTTTCCAGTGAAGCGATAGAACCACTCATATCAGATTTGCTTTTTTCCTGAGCTATATTTAGAAGTGCTATCTGGTCATAAAGATCTTTGATAGGTTTTTCAAAATCTAGGAACTGTCGGTTTTTTAATTCAGGCATAATGCAAATTTACTATAAGTTATTTGACTGTGAAAGTAGCTACTGTTTTGTAAAATTAAGCGGAAAGATTTTTTTATAAAAGTTTTGGGTTAAAAAAATTAAAATACCTATCTTCGCAATCCAAAAAAAAATCCATTAATCTGTAGAGGTTAATGCAGGATTTTTAAAGGAATTGGATCGGTAGTTCAGTTGGTTAGAACGCCGCCCTGTCACGGCGGAGGTCGCGGGTTCGAGTCCCGTCCGGTCCGCAGTTAAAATTGTAAACCCTTGTAAATTAACATATTACAAGGGTTCTTTTTTTAGGGGACGCTATAGGGGACGTTTAAAATTTGATACTTGAATCTATATCAAGAAAATACCTCGCTAAATTTCACCGACTTAGATTTAACAAATGGAATAACCCCATCCCACCCATAGCGCCTGTAGACAATTTAAACCTGAACAATTCGTTTCATCCCAGCGTGTATCATTTTAGCTATAAATAACGTGCATTTATCATGTTTCTGTGTAAAAAACAGTAAATCATTTTATTCAACTTTTGGTAACTGGAAAATTTTTGGTAAAAAAAATATTACAAAGTAATTAGATTCACTGCCTGCCATTCAAATTTGCTTTTATCTAAATCAAGTTTAAATCTTCGTGATTATAAACTCATTTATCCACCAGAATACACTGACGTTTATCTAGTTTAAATTATATCTTTAGAGTTGGAACAATTATTAGAAACCCACCAAGTCAGACAAGAAATGACAACGAACAACCACGTCAGAAAAGAAGGGCGAATTGCTCGATTTTTTAAAATGGCGGGTTCATTGTTTCTATGACAGTTTTGTGGTTAATCATCCGCGGAGGATATGAAATCAAGTTTTGTGGTAAAAGAATATATGAACGAATATCAAGGAAATAGAGCATGGTAAAAAATATATTCTAAATTAGCTATTTGAATCATGAAAAATAAAAACGAAATAAAAATATTTGAAGATAAAAAGGTGAGAAGCCTCTGGGATGAAGAAAACGAAAAATGGCAGATATCCATTATAGATGTAGTTGCTGTTTTAACTGAAAGTGTTGACCCAAATGCTTATTGGAGAAAACTAAAACAACGTTTAAAAAAAGAAGGAAATGAAACCGTGACGAATTGTCACGGTTTGAAAATGCTTGCACCTGATGGCAAAATGCGTTTAACAGACGTAGCTGATACCGAACAACTTTTCCGTTTAATTCAATCAATTCCATCGCCCAAAGCAGAACCATTCAAACTTTGGCTGGCTAAAGTAGCTGCTGAAAGATTGGATGAAATGCAAGACCCTGAGCTAAGTATTGACAGGGCTTTAGAGCAATACATGAATTTGGGGTATTCTGAAAACTGGATCAACCAACGATTGAAAAGTATTGAAATACGCAAAGAACTCACAGATGAATGGAAAAAAAGAGGACTAAAGGAAGGCGTTCAGTTTGCTACACTTACCGATATTATCACCAAAGCGTGGAGCGACAAAACCACCAAAGAATATAAAATCCTCAAGGGCTTAAAAAAAGAGAATTTGAGGGATAATATGACCAATACCGAGTTAATTTTAAGTATGTTGGCATAAGCATCTACCAAAGATATATCGGCAGCTATTGAACCCAAAAGTTTTGAAGCGAGTAAAAAAGTAGCCAAACAAGGCGGTAATGTTGCAAAAGTTGCCTTGAAAGAACTAGAAGCAAGAACCGGAAAAAAAGTGGTGAGCGCATTAAATGCTAAAAACACGATACCTCCAAAACAAATTGAATCCAAAACAAATAAACCGAAGAAGAAAAAATAATGGTAACACAAGATTTTACGGCACAAACAAAAGAGCTGATTGATAACCTGAAAGGTGTTTGTACCTCTTATGGATTGGGAAACGATGGCAATGAATTTAAAATCATTACCCAAGGATTTCTCTATAAATTCGGCTAGCCTTTACTATATTGGCGAAGTGAGACCCGCCCTATCCGCATTATAATGTAAATAACCCATTGTTTTTTTATGGGTTATTTATATTTTAGTGGTAGAAACAATAACTTTTAATCCCTGTTAAACCTTTTTCGGATTAGAAAGTCTAACTGATAAAATATCCTAAATGATTTTTGATAAATTTAGATTATTGCTATTTTTCATAGTAATCTTCTCATCTGCTTGTAATAAATCAAGTAACGACTCTACTTCAACCAGTTCAACTTCAACCTCCGAAGATTCTGTTGTCATTGAAGTTAATCCCACGTATTTTTTAGCTGCTGGATTAACTGAAAGTATTACCAAAGTAAATCAAACGCTAGCCGATGGATCAACCGTTATGTGTTATAAGATTGTTTCAAATAATACCCCAAGCGATCATGTCCAAGGCCCTTGGTGTCCAACCAATATCAATGATGGTATTGATAAAGGGGGAATATGGTTTGAAGGTGGAAAATTGTATGATGTAGATGGCAAATTTATTAAAAATTTAGCAACCTTTTATTCGAATACTACTTGGAATTTGTACAATTCTGCAACTGGTGCGATCAATGTTACCGACACAAAAGCTGCTTGTGAAGCTGCAGCTAGGCCAAATGTTGATCCGATGTATAAAAATTATTGTGTTCAATGCCTACCATCTTATTTTCCTGGAATTAAAAAAATATATTATATACCAGTCAAGCCAGTTAAATCAAAATATTCAGTAACCATTATGGGGATGGGGGGTGTAGTAGGTGTTGCATTTAATGGTATTAATTTTGATCCGCCAGCTCCTACTCAGGCAATCTTAGGCGCATATACTTTAGCTCCATTTGATGATGCAGGTGGACATGTTAATGGAGCTACTGGTTATCATTATCATGCAGCAACCGGAAAATCTACAAAAATAAAACAATCCGATGCCCATGCTGCAATGATTGGTTACGCAATGGATGGCTATGGTTTATTTGAAAATTTAGATGAATCAGGAAAAGAAAGTTCCGGTCTTGATGGAAATAGAGGACATTATGATACAAAAAGAGGTTATCACTATCACGTTGCAACTGCTGGCTCTAATAGTTTTATAAATAGTTTTAGAGGTGTACCTGGCTCATTTTCTGTTTCATTTTAGTAATATAATTACATGCTTAAAATACGGTATTTAATAATATTATTGTTGTTAGTCGAAAGTGTATTTGCACACAATCCGCAGGTATCCACTATTTCAATTATTCAAAATGAAAATAAAAAATGGTCTGTATTTGTCACTGCACCACTTTATACTTGTCAATTGGCCATTAAAGATAAATTTCCTCAATTGAATATGGACAGCATTAGTTCATTTGAAACACAAAAAATAATCTTGGATTTAGTTAAAAATAATTTGATAATCAATGGAGATAGTAGTGTAAAACTAATAAATGATAAAGTCCAATTGGCTCATGAAACAACTATTTTTTTTGATATAAACAATGATAATTTTTTGCCAACTGAAATTTCATTTACTGCTTTTAGCAAATTATATAACCATTTTACTTTATTAAAAATAGTCTCTTATCAATCAAAAGAGATTACTTATATTTTTAATAAAGATAATAAGTTTCATTATCCAAAAATGAAAGAAACTCGTTCAACCCCTTTCAACTTTTATTTGTTAATACTCCCTATTGTCATTGTAATATTTCTTTTTATTAAAAAATATTGTAATAAAAGATATTCCATATTAAAAGAGGATATGGTTTAATTAGTAGAGAAAAAACCTAGAATATTTTTTTAAAAAGAATTGTTGAATTGAAGTAGATTCTATGTGAATCGTGAAATCTATTTAAACCTTTTTGGTGATTTATGCATTCATTGAATTGATAAATCAAAATACTTGGTGTATCAGATGGTTTGAGTTGAAACTATATGAAAAAAGTCCCCGTCCTGCATACTTTAAAAAGAAATAAGCTCTACAAATGGATTAAAATAATTTTAATCCATAAAATCCTATCAAAGTAAATAAAATGCAGCGTATTAAAACTCCTACACTGCACCAGGTAGCTAATTTTTTTAAATCTGCATTTAAGCCAGCACCTACAGCTATACTTATTGGTGCACCAACCAAGAATGTTCCAAAAAATCCAAGTCCAATCACGCCATACTTATTCCATAAAACCAATAGCATGGCTTGCTTTTTCTCGGCAACTTCTTTTTTTGGTTTATTTTTATAAAATACAGACCTAATTTTATCTCCTAAAAAAGCAGACACATACACACCTACCAAACCTCCGGTGATACTTGCAAAAAATATGATCCATGGAGAAAGACCAAAAGCGAAACCAGCAGGGATAGCTGCATATATTTCAAAAGTAGCTAGACCGAATACAGTAAGTATTTTTAAAAGCATAAAAAAGTTTTTTACAGGTTATTTTTTGATCTACCCATAGGGGATGTGTAAATTTAGGGAATTAATCAATATGAAGTTGGTGATACAATTGAATCTGCATGTTAAGGAATTAATAACAGAAACTAATTTATATATATAATATTATTATATTATTTGATCCTGATGTCAAAAAAAGCGACTTCAACCAGTCTAAACTCTTGGGATATTTTAAAAGTAAATTGGATTAAAAGTCATGAATACATTAATTGTATAAGTAGCTCGGTAAATTAAATATTATGAAATAAAAAACCACTCAAAGATATTTTAATACCTAAATCTACACTTTTCTATAAAGTCCTAATAGCTCTAACATAGGCTGCATCTAATTTGTAGCTAGGATATTGGCCGCCATAGCCTAAATTTTGGAACCATGCAAAGCCAGTACCATACTCTGATGAGCTCCAATAAATATCAAATTTAAAAACTCCAATTCTGTATTTGTTTTGAAATAAAAATACCAGTTCATCTTTACTAGGCAGTCTCCATCCATTTCCTAAACTGTCACAGGCTGCTTTTGCATCATGCCAATTCATCATTTTCGGAAAATCATGTTGCGCAATCACCAACTCATCAATGGTGATTGGCGAACCTATAATTTTTGATGGATTTTGAGTTTGTGCAATCGTACAATAACAGAAAAAAATTATCGGAATAAACAGAAAGTTCTTCATACTAAAATTATTTTCTAGTTAAATACTGAGCTCTTTGTCTTTTTATCACTTAGAATTGTTCATCCTTTTAATTACTTCAGAACAGTCAGTAATGATACCCTTAGGATAATTTTTATCGGGCCAAACTTGAAGAGAAGGACGCTCTAAAAGATAGGTAAAGCGCTCATTAATTAGACCATGGCTATCAATTACCGATTTTAGATTTAAATCCAAATATTTGGCTAGAAATTTATACATCGCTGTTCTTTTATTAAATCCATAGTCATGTACTTCATTGGGAAGATGGGTATTTTCAACATTACCCTCTGCCCCAAATAATTTATAAATACTTCGGAGGTGGGGGAATTCAATTTCCGGCGTATTGCTAGTCCAATCATCTCCATCCGAAATAACTAGCATCGGCTTAGGCGCAAAACTTGCAGCAATCTCTACATTGTTGGTTTCAAAGTTTCCCCATTTATGAATGGGCATTCCGCTTTCGCAAACACATCCACCAAAAAAATTAGCAGCTACCATCACCACAGGTACTGCTACATCAATTCTATCATCAAGGGCAGCCAATAAAAATGATTGAGTTCCTCCTCCCGATTCACCGGTTACGGCTAAACGCTTTTCATCAACAATACCCAATGAAAGTAAGAAATCTACCACCCGCATGCTGTTCCATGTTTGAAGCCTTATCGCTTCTGAACTTTCATGCAGACAGGGAATTGATTCCCCATAACCTAGCATATCATAAGTAAAAACTGCCGCTCCCATTTTGGCAAGCGTAGCACATCGATATTGAACGTCATTGCGGTATCTTCCGTAATCTGCTAAATTAGGCCAATGCCCATGAGGACTAACAACTCCAGCAATTTTACCATTGAAATTTTTAGGCAAGTAAAGATTACCCGTTACATAAAAACCTGGAAGACTTTCAAAGGCTACATTTTCTACCGTATAATCTGCATAGCTATGTTTGTTGTTCCTAATTGGATTGAGTGCACAGCGTTGCGGTAACTCTTCTAATTTTGCGCCATGGCGAATAGTGGCTCTAATTTGCTCTGCTCTTTTTGTCCAACTGTTTTGATCTTTATAGGTGCTGGCAAATTCAATTAGTTTAACCTTGCCTTGTGCAACCGTATAAAAATTACCTTGTCGAAGCTCCGGATTTTGAGATTGACTCGTATACCATAAGCAGATAGCACAAAGGATTAGGAGGAGTTTATTTTTCATCATCATTTAAAATTTATTATTTTATAAAATTCAATTGATGTTATTCAAAAAGATTTTCCATTCACTGTTTTGAATTAACAATAATTGTTATTGATCGCAATATCATTCTTATTGTAAAGCTTGTTCGAGTTGTCCTTTTTCTTTGGCTTCAGCAAGTTTTTTTAGCTGTTTGGTTAATCTAAGATTGTTGTTTTTGTCTTGACAATAATTCAATAGAGTAGTCATTGCCTCCACTTTTATTTTATTTGCATCCTTTACTACAGGCTTATTTTCTATTGTGTATTTTGATAAAGCAGAAACATAAATAGCCAAATGGTCATTGTCACCTTTGCCAATTTTTTCTATTATATCATTCATGACGAAAGAATAGTCGGTTGTTCCGTTCATCCATTGACTAATAAATCGCAATGAGTTGTATCTATCCTTGTTGTCAATCTTAAATGGGGTTGATAATATGAAATTAGCAGAAAGAATTACAAAAGGTTCCGCCTTTTTATAGTCAGAAATTTTTTCAAGTTTGATAAGGTCAAAATTTGGAATCGTTTGCGCCGTAAGATTCATACTACAAAATAGAAGAAAGCTGAAAATTGTATTTTTCATAAATATTTTTATTTTACTAAGTTTTTGTTCATTTCTCTTTCATCTTCCATCCATAGATGAATAATATTTTTTAAGAACTGGTAGGAAATATTTACCAAGTTAAGTACTAAATCTTTATACTGATCGATTGACCGCTACTAAATTTTTTAAGATCCCTTTATTAGTTTTCTATATATTTACTTTCAAAGAAATTATAGAAAATGCAATTGGTTTTGATAATTTAAATGAAATGTATGAAAAAAATGATTGCTAGATTGGAACTTTGCCTACTGATTATTATTTTGTTGAGCTCCTCAACTGTTTTTTCTCAGCGAAATTCTGACAAAAAGGATTGGAAAACGATTTTTAATGGCAAGGATATCAAAGACTGGGTTGCTAAAATTAATCACCACGAAGTAGGAGAGAATTATGGCAATACTTTTAGAGTGGAAGACGGAATTGTAAAAGTTAGATATGATCAATATGATGTTTTTAACGAGCAGTTTGGCCATCTTTATTATAAACAGCCTTATTCTTATTATCATCTTGTTTTTGAATATCGTATTGTGGGTGAATGGCGCAAAGATGCCCCAGAATACACACTTAAAAACAGTGGAGTAATGTTTCATTCGCAAGATCCTCATACCATGCCACGTGATCAAAATTGGCCTATTTCTGTTGAGTTTCAGTTGTTGGCTGGATTGGGTGATGGTCAACCTAGACCTACCGGTAATATGTGCTCGCCTGGAACAGATGTGGTATTTCAAGGACATATAGATCCTCGCCATTGTATATCTTCTGTATCCAAAACCTATGATGGTGAGCAATGGGTAAAAGGCGAAATCATTGTGCTGGGTGATTCACTGATTACTCATATTATTAATGGTGATACCGTATTGCAATATTCTAAACCTCAGATTGGCGGAGGGGTAGTGGCTAATTATGATCCTGCCATTAAGCAAGATGGAAAATTATTGAAGGATGGTTTTATAGCATTGCAAAGTGAAGGACAGCCAGTAGATTTTAGAAATATAAAAATACTCAACCTGCAGGGCTGTATGGATCCTAAATCTAAAAAGTACAAATCTTATTTTGTAAAGTCTGATGCCAGTTGCAAGTAGATTTTTTTAATTGCAACTTTTTTAATGACTAAATTTCTATCATTGCTTTTATGACACCAGTAGTTGGATTGAGCCAGCTATCGAAATTTTCTTTTACCGCATTAAATTTTACTCGGTGAGTAATATAAGTGGATGGATTGATTCTTCCTTTTTTCAGACAGTCGATTACTCTTTCAAAATCAATTCTGGTGGCATTTCGGCTACTCATTAGGGTAGATTCTCTTTTATGAAACTCTGGATGGCTAAAATTGATATCCCCTTTTTGTAACCCTATCAGCACATATCGACCACCATGACTAATATATTTAAATCCATCATTAATAGCTCCTAGATTACCTGTAGCATCAATAATTATGGTAGGCATATCACCATGAGTTATTTCTTTTAATTTTTCTAAAGCATCCTCTTTTGTTGGATTGATAGTACGATTAATAGCTAATTTTTCTTTGCAAAATTCGAGTCGATCATCATTGATGTCCATTGCGATTACATTTGCTCCAGCAATTCTTGCAAATTCCATGGTACCCAATCCAATCGGTCCAGCGCCAATTACTAAAGCATATTCGCCTTCAGTAATGGCTGCTCTTCTTACCCCATGGGCACCAATAGCAAGTGGTTCAACCAATGCTAGTTCGTCGAAACTTAAGCCTTCGCCATGAACCAATGAATAAGAAGGGACGATTAAATATTCTCGCATTCCTCCATCACTGTGAACACCACAAACATTGATAGTTTCACAACAATTGGGCTTATTCATTCTGCAAGCGATGCATTTTCCACAATTAAAATAAGGTATAAAAGTTACGGATTCACCAACTGCAAAACCTACTGCATCGGTAGTGACTATTTCGGCTGATAACTCGTGTCCTAATATTCTTGGATAGTTAAAAAAAGGTTGGGTGCCCTCATAGGCATGTAAGTCGGTCCCGCAAATACCAATCCGTTTAATTTTGAGCAAGGTTTCTCCTTTTGATGCAACGGGTATAGCGGTATCAGAATATTGAAAATGACGGGGGGATGAACAGATAAGCGTTTGCATCAATAGCTAAGATCAGGTGGTTAAAGTACAATTTGATAAATGAAAAATTTAGGCGATATAAATTATTAACTGAGTTGAAAAATCTTATCCATAAATACCCATTTTTCACCTTCTTTGGCCCAGGGTAGCGGGGATTGAAATTCCCACATCAGTTTTTCCCATTCTTGCACAGTAGGGTTAGCCTGATCCATTGTTGCCTTTCTTTCAAAACTGAAGCTGTCATCTGTATCCATTGTCATGACAAGCCTATTGCCAGTTCTGTAAATTTCCATTTGTATAATTCCAGCGTCTAGAATGCTTTCTTTTATGCCAGCCATTAGATTACCTGCTTTGTGCCATCGTTCATATTCTGCAATTTTTTCGACATCATCTACTAAGTCAAGAGCGAGGAAATATCTTTTCATGGAATTTATTTTACTAGTAAAAAAAACAAAGTTCTTATGACGAAGGTGCAAGAAATGCAATGGTTGACCAAATTTTTTTAAAATACTGGTAGGTTAAAATAGGGTGCTGTATATAAAAAAAGACCCGCTTCCATTACAGAAGCGGGCTATATTTTAATTCAAAGAAATCACTAGTAACGGTAATGCTCAGCTTTGAAAGGACCTTCTTTTGGAATACCTAAGTAAGTACTTTGAGTGGAACTTAATTCATCCAACACTACACCTATTTTAGCCAAATGTAAACGAGCCACTTTTTCATCTAATACTTTAGGTAATACATATACTTTGTTCTCGTATTTTTCTGTATGATTCCACAACTCAAGCTGCGCTAGGGTTTGGTTGGTGAAAGAGGCACTCATAACAAAAGATGGGTGACCAGTTGCACAACCAAGGTTTACCAAACGACCTTCAGCTAAAATGATGACATCTTTTCCATCAATGGTATACATATCCACCTGCGGTTTGATGGTATTTTTGGTTTCACCATAATTTGCGTTTAACCAAGCCATATCAATTTCAATATCAAAATGTCCAATATTACAAACGATTGCTTTGTCTTTCATATTGCGGAAATGTTTTTCCGTAATTAGATCACGACAACCAGAAGCAGTTACAACAATATCAGCTTCTTTTACTGCTTCGATCATTGGTTTAACTTCAAAGCCATCCATTGCAGCTTGTAGCGCACAGATAGGATCGATTTCAGTAACAATTACTCTGCATCCTGCACCTTGCAAAGAAGCCGCAGAACCTTTACCTACATCACCATAACTTCCTACTACCGCTATTTTACCAGCCATCATCACATCAGTAGCTCTGCGAATTGCATCTACCAAACTTTCTTTACAACCGTATTTATTATCAAATTTAGATTTGGTCACAGAGTCATTCACATTGATAGCAGGAATAGGCAAAGTTCCTTTTTCCATTCTTTCATATAAGCGGTGCACACCTGTGGTAGTTTCTTCCGATAGGCCTTTGATACCTGAAACTAACTCAGGGTAAACGTCAAATACCATATTGGTTAAATCACCTCCATCGTCTAATATCATGTTCAAAGGACGGTCAGCACCCCCAAAAAATAAGGTTTGCTCGATACACCAATCCGCTTCTTCTTGACTTTGACCTTTCCATGCAAAAACTCCAATTCCTGCAGCAGCAATGGCAGCAGCAGCTTGATCTTGAGTAGAAAATATATTACAAGAACTCCATTTCACTTCAGCTCCTAAGGCAACGAGGGTTTCAATTAATACGGCTGTTTGAATGGTCATGTGTAGACATCCAGCTACTCGTGCACCTTTCAATGGTTGAGAAGGACCGTATTCTGCCCTTAATGCCATAAGACCGGGCATTTCAGCTTCTGCTAAACGGATTTCTTTGCGACCCCATTCTGCAAGGCTCATATCAGCCACCTTATTTTTGAGACTGAAATCGATTGATTTTTTTGTTGACATATATTTTTTTGTTTGAATTGTAAAATTACAATACTAGAATAATATTCTGCTCTTTTGTCAAAATTTAGGTATAAAGTATATAAATATATAAATTTACAGGATAAAACACTTTTAAAAGATGGCTAAGTCGATCAAAAAAGAGGATTCCTCTATTGAACAATTGGTATTGGATACCAAGGATTTGGAGATCCTTCAGTTACTTCAAAAAAATGCACGCATCACCGTTAAAGAAATATCTGACCAGATGCACTTAAGCACTACACCCATTCATGAACGGATCAAGCGAATGGAGGCTTCGGGTGTTATCAAGCAATATGCCACTCTATTAGACCATACCAAGGTTAAAAAAGGATTGATGGTAATTTGTTATGTATCTCTTAAAGAACACAATAAAAAAGCAGGAGTGAAGTTCATTGACACGATTCATTCTCTCCATGAAGTGATTGAATGTTATAATATTTCAGGTGAATTTGATTTTATGCTTAAAGTAGTAGCAGAAGATATGAATGCCTACTATGATTTTCATGTGAATAAACTAAGCCAAATTGAAAACATGGGCCATGTACAAAGTGTATTTGTAATCGGTATTATCAAACAAACCCATCAATTGGTTTTTCCTGTATCAGGAAAATAATTTACTAGTTAAGTGTTGATCTTATAAATTTAAACTTTACCAAAAGCAAATAGGGTAAGTTGTTTGAAAGGAATATTTACAAGGAGATTTGCATTACATAATCATTCATAAAAAAGCCATTGCCGATTGATATATCTTCTTCGGCTACAATGGTAAATCCTAATTTTTTGTAAAATCCAATCGCTGTATTTTGACGATTCACATTGAGTTCTAAATATTTCACTTTCTCCAAAGAAATTTCATTCATTATAAATTGGAGCAATGATTTTCCAATTCCTTTTCCATGTTGACTAGGATCAACATAAATTTTATTTAGTTTAACAATTTTCTCAGGAATAGATTGCTTTACATTGAAAGAAGCAAAGCCTACAGGTTTATTTTCAAAATGGGCTAAAATAAATTGATGCTCTTGAACTTGAATTTGATTTTGTAATGACTCGGCACTGTACATTTTATCTAACATATATTCCAACTGTTCGTTCGTGATAATTTCTTTGTAGGCTATCGCCCAAGTAATTTTGGCAATCTGCTGAATGATAGGAATTGATTCAATACCAACTTTGGAAATTTCCATCAGGATGAAAGTTATAGGAGGATGATTTTTAAATCTGGTGCAAAAAAACGAAAGCCTGAATTACTTATTACCACAATATCAAAAAAATACAATTCTTCGCCTTTTTGTAATCCTTCTTTAATATTATTCTGCCACACTAAAGGCAGCGTAGAACTGTAAAATCGATTAGAAACTATTTCACTTTGTGAAGAAACTTTTCCAGTCACTTCATCCTCAGTTAACCCAATGCGTTTGTATGCAAATTGATAAGAAGAAATTAAATATCCTACATTTTTATCATCAATAATCCTTAATGGTTGGCTAATTAATTTTGATGCAGATTCTACTGACAATTCAAGCGTTCCATTTGCCGTTGATCCCCAATATGTTTTTACATTCGGCCTCTTGAAGGGGGAAGGTATTGGAGTTGTTGAAGGCGTTGTTTTTTGAGCAGTTAAAACCTTACTATTCAAAATGAAAAATAACCCTAGACAAAAAATCATTAAAAATTTCCTTTGCATTTGAATGTATTTTTAATGTATTAAATTGAAATGACCTTTCATTAATAGATATTCAAAGTTTTTAGCGTTTGTAATAGACTGTCAAATTTTAGATAAATTATCCGAGTCCAGCTAAACTTTCTTGTATGGTTCTAATTCTATCTTCCGCATCGGCTTGCTTTTTTCTTTCAAGTTCTATTACCTCTGGCCTTGCGTTGTTAACAAAACGTTCGTTGCTTAATTTCTTTTGTACACTTAATAAAAATCCCTGCTGATGTTGTAAATCTTTTAGTAAATCTTCTTTTAGGGTTGCGCTATCAAGTTGTTTTTCTGACTCAATGTAAAACTTGTCTTTTTCAACAGCTACTACGATTGAATTAGCAACTGAATCATTGGTAAAATGAATGCTAGTGGCATTTACTTGCTTGCATAAAATATTTTCAATCCCTTGGTAGGTATCAGCTGAAATGGTTTGTATATGTAATACTATGCTTTCTTTTGGCTTTAACTGGTTTTTATTACGTGCATCCCTCAATGACGAAATTACATTTTTTAACAAGCTGCCTTGTTCTAATATTTTTAGATTGGATTCTTGAAAAGAACTTGCTTGCGTAATACAAAGGTCGATTGTTTGTGCTTTTAAAAGATGATAAATCTCCTCTGTAATAAAGGGCATAAAGGGATGCAATAATTTCATCATCTCTTCAAAATAGTATACAGTACACTCATACACTTCTTCTGCTACTGGTTGTTCAAAACCGGGCTTTACCCATTCGAGATACCAGCTACAAAAATCATCCCAAATAAGTGAGTAAATGGTTTTCAAAGCTTCACTCAATCGGAATTGTTTTAACAAAATTTCTACCTCTAATTTAACTTGGTTCATTCTATTGTTAAACCATTCAATAGCGAAGGAATGAGCATTGTTTTCTGTGATGCCTATCCTTGATTCCCACATTTTTACCAATTTGAGGGCATTCCATAATTTATTATTAAAATTTCTGCCTTGCTCTAAAGCAGTTTCATCAAACATTAGATCGTTGCCAGCTGGAGAGGAAACCATGATTCCGAATCTAACTGCATCTGCACCGTATTGATCAATCAGCGCAAGTAAATCTGGAGAATTTCCCAATTGCTTGCTCATTTTTCTTCCCAGCTTATCTCTAACCATGCCAGTAAAGTAAACATCTTTGAATGGAGGTTTGTTTTCAAATTCGTAGCCTGCCATAATCATCCTTGCTACCCAAAAGAAAATAATATCCTGACCTGTAACTAGGGTAGTAGAGGGGTAATAATAGGCTGCCTCTTTATTGCCTGGATGACTAATTCCTTTGAAGACTTCCATAGGCCATAGCCAAGAGGAGAACCAGGTATCTAGTACATCTTCATCTTGGGTAAGAACCAATTGGATAGTCTCTGGATTGCGCTGGTGCAGTTGCTCCAAGCTTTCTGCTACATACACATTTCCTTTCTCATCGTACCATGCTGGAATGCGTTGACCCCACCAAAGCTGGCGACTGATACACCAATCTTTGATATTACTGAGCCAATGATTGTAAGTATTTTTTGCCTTTGCAGGATGAAACTGAATGGTATCGTCCATTACAGCTGAAAGGGATTGAGGATTTTTTTTCAAAAATTGATCCATGCCAATAAACCACTGCAATGACAACCGATGTTCAATAACAGCACCTGTTCTTTCACTCGTTCCAACTTGACCCTTATAGGCTTCTATTTTTTCAATAAGCCCTTCTTGATTGATATCTTCTACAATTTTTTTCCTAAGAGCAAAACGGTCAACCCCCTGGTATGATAAGATTAGATCAGAGGGGTTATCTTCTAAAAGGTCTTCCGTAGTGAATTTCCCTTCTATGTCCAATGTATTGATGACTTTGAGTTGGTGTTTTAATCCAAGAAGGTGATCATTTTTATCGTGTGCAGGAGTGACTTTCAGGGCACCCGTACCAAAATCAGCCGTTACATATTCATCTGCAATGATGGGTATTTTCCGATTAATTAGCGGAACCAACACTTCTTTTCCTATGAGATGTTGATATCTTTCATCGCTTGGATTTACACAGATGGCAATATCTCCTAAAATGGTTTCGGGTCGTGTAGTCGCTACCGTTATGCCATTGATAGAAGGGTCATTGGCTAGCTTATAAACAACATAATAGAGTTTAGAATCTACCTCTTTAAAAATAACTTCTTCATCACTCAATGCTGTTTGACTCTGGGGATCCCAATTGACCATCCTTTTACCCCGATAGATGAGTCCTTTTTCATAAAGGTTTACAAATACTTTTAATACGCTTTGATAATAATCCGCATCCATTGTGAATGAAGTTCGATTCCAATCAAGGCTACAGCCTAATTTTTTTAATTGCTGTAAAATAATACCTCCATATTTTTCTTTCCATTCCCAAGCATAAGTTAAAAATTCATCTCTACTTAAAGATGATTTGGTGATACCTCTTTCTCTGAGCATACCTACCACTTTGGCTTCCGTAGCAATGGAGGCATGGTCGGTACCGGGTACCCAACAGGCATTTTTTCCGTGCATTCTTGCATAGCGGATTAATATATCCTGGATCGTATTATTCAGACAATGGCCCATGTGCAACACTCCGGTTACATTGGGAGGAGGAATTACGATGGTATAAGGTTCCCTTTGATCGGGCACACTATTAAAATATCCTTTGGTAATCCAATGCTCGTACCAGTTGGCTTCTACTTCGTTGGGTATATAATTCTTTGAAAGTTCCATTATTGAACAATTATTCCAATTTTTAAATTATTGCAAATGTACGAATTGGCTTATCATTTATTACATCGCAATTCAAGGGAATTGTCATTGGGGTTATTCAATATTAAAATTTAAACAAAGATGCACCCTGTTAAGTAAAATAACTTTAAATAGATCTTTGGATTAAGAGAAGCGATTTTTAAAATTTTGTTTAGAAAACCGTCCTTAATGAAAGTATATTTGTTCTATAAACTATTCTTTTGCAAATTGTTCAGCAAAATCTAAGGCTACAAAAAATAATAACGGGCGTTGGGATACTACTTTTTCTAATGAAAGTAGCTGCCTGGTACCTCACTGGTTCTATAGCCATATTAACCGATGCATTGGAAAGCACTGTGAATGTGATCGCTGGTCTGATTGGAGTTTATAGTCTTTACATAAGCGCAAAACCCAAGGATCAAGATCATCCTTATGGTCATGGAAAGGCTGAGTTTTTGTCTGCAGCAGTTGAAGGAACCTTGATTACCATTGCTGGTTTTATTATTATTTATGAGGCACTCAATAATTTAATTCATCCTCACCTAGTTCAAAAATTAGATGCTGGAATATTGTTGGTAGCCATTACTGGAGTTATTAATTATGCTGCAGGCTATATTTGTATTTCAACTGGCAAAAAAAATAATTCACTCGTTTTAATTGCGAGTGGAAAACATTTACAGACAGACACTTACTCTACCATTGGAATTATTGCGGGTTTGATATTGTTGTATTTTTTAAAATTATGGTGGATTGATAGTGCAGTGGCTATCTTGTTTGCATTCATCATCATGTTTACAGGTTATAAAATTATTCGCAGTTCTGTTTCAGGAATAATGGATGAAGCAGATGCAACGCTGATCAATAAGATGGTGGTAATGCTTAATAAAAATAGGGAGGAGAATTGGATAGACCTCCACAATCTCAGAATTATAAAATATGGAGGCACCCTTCACATCGATTGCCATTTGACCATTCCTTGGTACTTAAATATTAACGAAGCTAATTTAGAGATTGATACTTTGTCAGATATTGTTAAAAAAGAGTTGGGTGATTCCATGGAATTATTTGTTCACTCCGATGGTTGCAATGACTTTAGTTGTAAACTATGCAGCAAAGAAATTTGTAATGTTCGGCAACATTTATTTGAAAAAAAGATTGAGTGGACCATTGAAAATATCTCCATGGATAACAATCATCAATTGTAATAGTTAGAATATAAAATTGAATTCTATCAATAGCCATCAAAAAGCTTTGCTACACCAAATGCAGCAGCAGCGGCCATTGCACCAATAAGTGTTACGCGCAAAGCACCCAGCCATGGATGGATACCAGTGATTTTACTTTTAATGTACCCGAAAACGAACAAGCAAAGTAATGTGGCTATTACCGATATCTGTAATGCTTCGGTTGAGCTTTTGATAAAAAAGTAAGGGCTGAGTGGAATAATACCACCTACTATATAAGATAGTCCGATATTTAAAGCGCTTTTGGCAGCTCTTTTAGGATCTGGTTTTTCAAGACCTAATTCATATTTCATCATAAAATCTACCCATTTGTCTTTGTCTTTGGATATCTCCTCGGTAGCTTCTTGTTGGAGTCTTTCACTTAATCCAATGTTAGCAAAAAATTCCTTGGTCTCTTTAATTTCTACTTCCCTAAGATTTTCAACTTCTTCATATTCGCGTTGAATTTCACTTTTGTAATGATCTTCTTCTGTTTTTCCAGAAAGGTATCCGCCAAGGCCCATAGCGATGCTTCCTGCACAGATTTCTGCAATCCCTGCTATGACTATAATTCCACTATTATCCACGGCTCCACTTAATCCTGCTGCAAGTGCAAAGGGAACGGTAAGTCCATCGCTCATACCAATTACGATGTCTCTTAAAAAATCTGTACTTTCTAAATGTGTTTCTTCGTGAGGATGATGTAAGTGAGTATCCATAAGGTATTTGTTATAACGAAGGTAATATATCCTTTGTTTATTGCAGATTAATACTATGCTAAATTAATATTTTATTAAAGGGTAGCTAAACTTTTTCCAATAATTGCTACCGCTTCTAAAATTTGATCCTGATTTATATTCAAAGGGGGAGCAAACCGAATTTTATCACCATGAGTCGGCTTTGCCAATAACCCGTTTTCTTTTAAAGATAAACAAAGCTCCCAAGAAGCTTCTGGATTTTTATGTTTAATTACTATTGCATTGAGTAAACCTTTGCCTCTGATCAGTTCAATAAAAGGAGAATCGAGTTTTTTAATTTCATTGCGAAAAAGTATTCCCATTGAATGAGCATTGTCTTCCATTTTCTCGTCTTTTAATACTTGCAAAGCGGTCATTGCAACAGCACATGCCAGCGGATTACCGCCATAAGTACTTCCATGTTCACCAGGCTGAATGGTTAACATAATTTCGTCGTCTGCTAAGACTGCACTGATTGGTAATACTCCGCCACTCAATGCTTTGCCTAAAATTAAAATATCTGGTCTTACATTTTCGTGGTCACAAGCTAGCATTTTCCCCGTCCTTGCCAAACCTGTTTGAATTTCATCTGCAATCATCAGTACATTATATTGGGTACATAAATTTCTAATGCCTGATAAATATCCTTCATCGGGGACTACTACCCCTGCTTCTCCTTGGATTGGTTCAAACATAAAGCCAGCCACATTTTTATCCTGCAAAGCAGATTCAAGTGCATTCAGATCGTTGTACGCGATGAGTTCAAAACCAGGCATAAATGGACCGAAATTCTCATAACAACTTGGGTCGGTGGAGGAAGATATTGCTGCCAATGTTCTTCCCCAAAAGTTACCAGTCGCAAAAATAATCTTCGCTTGGTTAGTTGCTATCCCCTTGACTTTGTAACCCCATCTGCGTGCTAATTTTATCGCTGTTTCGCCTGCTTCAACCCCTGTATTCATTGGCAAAACCTTATCATATCCAAAGTAGGCACTGATTAATTGCTCATATTCCCCTAATAAATTGCTGTGAAATGCTCTGCTCGTTAACGTTAGTTTTTGTGCTTGTTCAATTAATGCGTTTATAATGCGAGGATGACAGTGGCCTTGATTTACAGCAGAATATCCACTTAAAAAGTCATAATATTTTTTATCATCTACATCCCAAACAAATACACCTTTACCTCTGTTGAGTACCACCGGAATTGGATGGTAATTGTGTGCTCCAAATTTTTGCTCAAGATCAATGTAATGCTGCATTTTTTCTGTTATGGAAATAGAAGAATTCATGAAACGTATTTAATTAGATAAAAAAATAAAACGAACTATTAATTTTTTAATCAGCTCTTCTGTAGCTCTGTAAAATAGAAGCCATCAAGTCAATTGAAGATAAATGATTTTTATGTCTGATGTCTGATTTGTTGATGTCTGATTTATTGATATCTAATTTGTTGTCAATAGCTATCTGATTCAATCATCTAAGCAGATATAGGCATTTAAAAATTGAAATTTACTCCTGCTGTTGACCATCTGCCTGGCATCCTACTTCCCAATAGATCACTATAACTTATGTTGGTAATATTATTAACTGAAATAAAAATTTCTACTTTTTTCACAATCTTGTAGCTGACTTTGGTATTCCATAAAAAGTAATCACTTGAAATA
>Ga0114971_10000591_pt1 | contig 23865 bp, 17 predicted proteins | sample M_140625_MF_Meta_FD_87320 | JGI IMG/M metagenome (GOLD analysis project Ga0114971, IMG submission 87320) | Freshwater microbial communities from Lake Montjoie, Canada to study carbon cycling - M_140625_MF_MetaG | ecosystem: Environmental > Aquatic > Freshwater > Lake | place: Lake Montjoie...
AAACAGTCCTCGGCGACCGACACGATCCGGTTGTTTGATGCTCGATTGCAAATTCAGTCGGCCGCCTGCGGAACTCGCCCGAGAGAACTTTCCAACGGCTGGGCACGCAAACTGTGGCGCGACGGATCTGAAAAACGTTCGAGCGAGAATTTGATTCGCCAACGTGGGCAGCGGTGAAAAGTCCTCTCGGGGCTCAGACAGTCCTCGGCGACCGACACGATCCGGTTGTTTGATGCTCGATTGCAAATTCAGTCGGCCGCCTGCCGAACTCGACCGAGAGAACTTTCCAATGGCTGGGCACGCAAATAGATGCGAGGCTGAAACAGCAGCCAAAACACTGGTGGAAACCTAGGAAACGCTCAGTGTTTAAGAAAGAATCAGCGGGGAATAAAAATTGAAGGCGACATCACTTCCTTTTTCCCCGCCGCGCTTTCGATCCTGGTGATCCAGGCGGAGTCGATCTTTTTGGTTTTTCGTCGGGAGAGTCGTCGCTGACCTCGATCAAATTCTGAGTCAACGCACGAACACGCGCAAGTTCGTCCCGCAACTTTGCCGCACGCTCAAATTGCAATTCAGTGGCGGCTTCGAGCATTTCCGTTTCGAGTTCGTCAGCAAGTTGTTCGCGTGGAATTTCTCGCGGCGGAGATCTTTTTGATTGACTGCGTCGATCCGATGCAACTTGATCTTCGAGCGCGCGTCGATTCTCCTTGATGATCGTGCGCGGTGTAATAGCGTTTGCTGCATTGTGCGCCAATTGCTTCTCGCGACGGCGATTCACTTCGTCGATTGCTCGTTGCATTTCAGGTGTCATCTTGTCCGCATAGAGAATGCAACGAGAATCTGCATTTCGCGCAGCTCTGCCCATCGTCTGAATGAGACTCGATTCGCTGCGCAGAAAACCTTGGCGATCTGCGTCCAAGATTGCAACAAGCGCAACTTCAGGGAGGTCGAGTCCTTCTCGCAGAAGATTGACACCAACCAAGACGTCAAAGAGTCCTTCTCGCAGATCACGCAAGATTTCGAGCCGTTCAAGCGTCTCGATATCACTGTGCAAATATCGAACACGAACTCCTTGTTCATGCATGAAGTTGGTCAATTCTTCGCAGAGGCGCTTGGTCAACGCTGTCACGAGTACTCGTTGCTTGTTCAACGCAATCGGGCGGATTTGTTCCAAGAGATCTGGAATCTGTCCACGTGCACTGCGAACTTCAACTGGCGGATCGACAAGCCCTGTCGGGCGAATGATCTGTTCTGCAATAATTCCGGCAGACTTCTCTAATTCAAATGGTGCTGGAGTCGCGCTGACAAAGATGCACTGAGGAATAATTCCCTCCCACTCTGCAAAGGTCAGCGGTCGGTTATCAAGCGCACTCGGCAATCGAAACCCATGTTCAATCAATGTTTCTTTGCGCCGTCTGTCGCCGAAGTACATCCCGCGAATCTGCGGGACTGCAACATGACTTTCGTCGACGAAGATCAACCAATCATCAGGCGTGCGGCCAGGAATCCGTCTGAAATAGTCCAGTAAGCAGAAACTCCGTGATCCTGCAGCACGACCTTCCATGTGCCGAGAATAATTTTCAATTCCAGGGCAGACTCCAGTCTCGGTGAGCATCTCAAGATCCCACCTTGTTCGACCAAGCAGTCGCTGCGCCTCGAGCAATTTCCCCGCTGATTGCAGTGCTAAGACTTGCTCGTTCATTTCTGCGCGAATAGAAGCAACAGCTCGAACCATTTGATCCTCTGGCATCATGTAATGCACAGCAGGAAAGACAAAAACGCGTTCATCCGTGCCAAGAATTTCGCCCGTGAGGGAATCAAAGCGTTCAATCCTCTCAACAACATCTCCAAAGAATTCAAATCGAATCGCATACTTTTCATACGCCGGCCAGACTTCAATGCACTCACCTCGCACGCGATAGCAACCTCGTTCTGGCGCGACATCGTTGCGGCGATATTGCATCGCATACAAAGACATCAGAAATCCGCGTCGATCCGTCGGCTCTCCACGTGTGACGAGCGTGGTCTTGTTGGCATATTCCTCGGGTGAACCCAATCCATAAATACACGAAACACTTGCAATGACAATCGTGTCGGACCGATGCAGCAACTGACTCGTCGCAGCCAATCTCAGCCGATCGAGATCCGCATTGCGCGAAGCATCTTTCTCTATAAAAATATCCCGCTGGGGTATGTATGCCTCTGGTTGGTAATAGTCGTAATACGAAACGAAATACGAGACAGCATTATCGGGAAAGAGTGCTTTGATTTCTTCATACAGCTGAGCAGCAAGCGTCTTGTTATGACTCATGATCAACGCAGGTCGCTGAGTTTGTGCGATGACATTCGCCATCGTGAAAGTTTTTCCAGTTCCTGTCGCACCCATCAAAGTCTGAAATCTTCGTCCATCATGCAGCCCTTCACAGAGTTGCTTGATCGCCCGCGGTTGATCACCGGCAGGTTCGTATGGAGATTGCAATCGAAAGGGGATATGCATAGATGAATTGCGAGTTGTTCTCGCCGTGAAAGCCTAGCCCTTTGGTCCGCCAAGAAGTTCTCGAGGGGATTTTCGTGTCAAACTGCGAACTGCCGGAGCCGCAGCGAGAATTGCCGCCAAGCACGCAGCGATAAACCCTCCAACAACAACTCCGACGGGGATTTTGAACGACAGTTCAAGACCAGCCATATCTCGATAGCACCGAGTACCCATCCACGCCAAGTAAATCCCAAAGGCACTGCCAGTTATTCCCGCAGTAATCCCAATGAGCAATGATTCAGTCAAGATCAGTCTGCTGACCAAGCCTCGACTTGCGCCGACTGCTTCCAGCACTCCCAATTCAAAGGATCGCGTGGCAATTCCTGCCGCGATCACTCCGCCGGCAGCCAATGATGCCAGCGCCATCGCACCGAGTGCAACGAATGTGCTGACAGTCAGCATGATTGCACCGATACGAAGAATCTCCTTTCGTATCGCTCGACCGCTCGCAAAGATTGCGCCTGGTGTGGCGCTTTCGACTGCAGTCGCCAATTTTTCTTCGTCAGCTGTCGTCGCTTCTTCTGTAATCCCCATCTGTACGAGGAATGCTTCGCGTGTGCCAAAGTTTTTCGAGACTCCGCTGAAATCCATAAAGACGCAACTGACTGCGTGCTCCATATACATGCTTTGAATTCCGAAGAATTGTGTTGCGACATCTAAACCCGCTGCGCCAACGACTCCAACGACTTCAAATGGATGATGATCGGAATCGCTGCCGAGTTCGACCCACGATCCTGGACCGATGCCGCGCGCAATCAAGAATTCTTCGGCAACAAGAATCGCATTTCCATCACGCAATCTCTTCGCTGCATATGTTGGATCTCCTTTGATCCATTCCAATCGATTCATTCGAAGAAACGGCTCCGAGTCGAATCCAATACAAACCACATTCGGTGTCGAGAGTCCATCCAATCCGAGAACTTGTTGACCAATGATCTTCAGTGGGAGATATCCAACGGCAGCAGCGGATGTCACGCTGGGAAGCGTTCGCAACCGATTCGTTTCCGTAGAAGAAAATCCAGTTGACTTAAAAACAAACGCATCGCCAAATCGAATGCGTTCGCTGATATCACTGAGTATCGCATTGCCATTTGTCCAGGTGCTTACGAGCACCGAGACGCCAACCATCAGCGCGCCAGCGACAAGCCCAAATCTCCACGGATTTGCGGCAAGCGATCCTGATAAGAGCCCTTTGGGAATGCGCAGAAAACTTTCCAGTAACGGAGAAAGGACTCGCCCGACGATCCACAGAGTTGGAACCGACAGCACAAAAAACGCAATGTGCAATAAAGGGAGACCACCCAAAATATATCCCCAGAATCGCGACTCTTGATCTGAGATCGTCAGCAACGAAAGTTGAATTGCTATGCATCCCAATCCACACACACCCGCAATCCAAATACCTCTGACGGATGCAGCACTCACTTGTGTTCCAAGCGCACGAAGTACAGAAACGCGCGAAGCCTTCCATGCTGGCCACATCGCGCCAATGACTCCTGCAGCAGTCGAACCGAGAATCGCTAGGACGATCCCAGTCAATGAAACCGAAAGTCCAGCAGGCAACATTTCGCTGTAATACTCAGTTGCAATCCAAATCGTTGCAATTCCCAGCGGTATTCCCGCAGCGCCTGCAATTAGGCACAGCGAAGCGCCTGCGAATAACTGTCCGCAAAAGAGTTGCGCACGCGACGCGCCAATGCAACGCGCCATCGCAAACATTCGCTGTTGCTCGCCGATTGCAGTGGTCATCGCAGTCGCAACGATGAACGAGCAACAGAGAAAACCAAGCATGGTCGCAACCGCAAGAGCGATCTCACTTCCGCGTGTGGGTCGATCGAGCCCGCTCTTAGCAAGTTCTATATTTTCTAATCGCAAGGGCAATGCGATCTTTGCAGCATTCGCTTTCACCCACTCATTCGTGTCCACACCTTTCTGAAGCACAATCGAAATGATCGAGACATCACCATCTCGATCATTCACTGCGGCGAGAACCCGACGAGAGAGATGACCCTTCGGTCGTTGAAGCGCACCAAGCGTGGGTCGTTCAAGCAATCCAGTCACCGTCAATTGGACAGGATCTCCAAAGTGAATGACAGACAAGACTGTCCCTGGCTGGGCATTCAACAAGCCAGCCGCAAGGGGATCGATACCGATTTCGTTTTCAGATTCAGGCGCACGTCCCAAGGTGTACTTCTCTTGATCGAATGCGCGGTCTTCAGCAAGGTCAGTTCCTCGGCACTGCAGAGTTGCGTGCATTTCCCGTCCCTGCGAATCAACGGCGCCATCCGCGCGACGAACCGAAATCGAGCCACTCAATCGTCCTGCTGCAGCAACGATGTTTGGAAGTGTGCGAACAACTTCAAGTTCACTCGCATCAAATTCTGCTCCATGTTGGTGAACGACCCTCGCATCGGCCTCGCCGATCAATGTGCCCATGCGTGATTCAATATTCGTCAGTGCAGTGGTGAATGCGCAACTGATCGTGACCACAAGCGTCGACGCAAGAGCGACAGACACTCCGACAAGAATCGTCCGGCTAGGCCGTCCGAGCAAGCTCAGACGAGCGATGTGCCAACTGGGAGGGATCGAGTCCATGACTTTCAAATTCTCCTGCGACGCGGCCATCTTTCAGAATGAATGTCCGCTGACAATGTGAGGCGGCGATCGCCTCATGAGTCACCATCAACACGATCATTTTCCGCTTTGAAGCTGTCTCTTCCAGCAATCGCCAGAGTGCGGCGCTGCTTGTGGAATCCAAATTTCCTGTGGGTTCATCCGCAAGAATAACTGGCGGTGAAAATAACAATGCTCGGGCGATCGCAACACGCTGTTGTTCACCGCCGGAAAGCGCCTCTGGTCGGTGATGGAGTCGATCACTCAATCCAAGCTCGCCAAGAATTTCTCGTCCTCGAGTTTCAAGTTCTTTCGTTGGTCTTCCGTCGAGAACTCCAGGCAGAATTGTGTTTGCAAGCGCATCGAGTGTCGGCAGTAAATTGAATTGCTGGAAAATCACGCCAATCTCTCGTCGGCGATATTTCACAAGTTCATTTTCTTTCATTGAATGAACAGCACAACCGCCCACAATTATTTCTCCAGTGTCGGGGCGATCAAGTCCTGCTAATAAATGAAGCAGCGTGCTCTTGCCACTTCCAGAGCGGCCCATCACTGCATAAAAGCCGGGTTCGCGAATTTCTAAATCAACCCCTCGCAGCGCTTCGACGTCACGTGGTCCAGTTTTCTTGCCGGTTTTACCTGGCGATACTGAACCCGCAAGTGAGTAGGTCTTTCGAACTCCGCGAATAGAAATCGTTGCGTCAGCCGACTGGATGCTTGTCGTCATAAGTAGATGCGTCCATCAAACCGACAAGCTTTCCAAGATCCGCTGCACGCAACTTAACTAACCACCCCTTGCCAAAGGGATCGCTATTGACGAGCGAAGGATCTTTGACCACTTCTGTATTTACTTCAACGATTGAACCAGCAAGCACGCTATAGATATCACTAGTTGTCTTGACACTTTCGACTTCCCCAAGGCTTGCGCCGGATTCGATCGCGGTTCCACTTGGTTTCATCTGGACATAGGTGACGTCAGTCAGTTCATTCGCTGCGAATTGGGTGATTCCGACCACAACGGTCTCTCCTTCGACTCGGAACCATTCGTGTGACTCGGTGAATTTGCAATTTGCGGGGCTTGCCATGTGTTTCTCCTTAAGATGGGGATGCGGATCATAGCCACCTGTTATCCTCTGCGCATTGGTTTGGTCGAGAGTTCAACATGAGTAATCAAATTCTTCTATCACTTTCAGGCTCGTGCTTGCTTCAACCCATTCCTCGAAAGGGAACAAAGTTGAGCTTGCTCGATATGCCACAATTTGTTGCAGAAGAATTGGATCTTCGCGGTTTAAATCTTCCTGTGGAGTTGATTCGGGGCCAAAATGCGGCAACGCTTGAAAAAGTCCGTGATCAGGCGGATCGCGTTCACTGTCCATGCTTAATTTTGTATCAAGATGAGCCCCTAGATTTTCACGGCAATCCAGAAGGTGCAACTGCCTCACTGAAGAATCTCGGGCGTGCTGCGAAAATGCTTGGATGCAGTGAATTGGCTGTGCGGGTCAATTGCCCAAGTGAAAGCGTTCTGTCGGTCTCTGCTGCAATGAAAAGTGCCGTGGCTGTACTCCAGCAATTTGAAGTGAATTTGTTGATTCGCCCATCAGTCAAGCCTGTCGATTCTCCCGAAGTCCTGATGGAATTAGTGAAACGCATCGGCGGATTTCATATCAGCGCAATGCCAAGCTTCGCCAATGCTTATGCAACTGGAAACGGTGTTGAAACATTGCGAAAACTTGCGCCATATTCTGCTGCAATTGAAGTGACGATCGCAGGATTCAACAAGGATGGCGTGCATATGGGATACAACCTTGATGAGTACATCGAATCTCTTCTGACTTTGGGATATGTCAACAAACTTTCAATTAACTGGTGCGGCACAACCAATTGGGTTCAAGGAATTCAAAAGTCTCGCGAACGCCTGATGGAATTGATGGGACGAGAGGATCCTGTCGCATGATGTTGCCGATCATCGTCACAATCGATGGTCCTGCCGGCACTGGAAAGTCTTCTGCCGCATCGCAGTTGGCAGATCGACTTGGATTTGACATGTTGGATACTGGAGCGATGTATCGCGCAGTTGCCTTGCTTGCTGTGGAACAGCAGATTGACCCACATCATGAATCCGCCCTTGCTGTTGCGATGGATCGTGCGACTTTGGATGTGGATTTTTCTTCTCGACCTCCGACGATTCTCTTGGACAAGCGAGATGTGCGCAACCGCATTCGCGATGCAGATGTCACCAACATTGTTTCGCTCGTGGCATCGCATCATGAAGTTCGTGTCCGACTTGTAAACGCTCAAAGGCAGGTCGCACTTCAACACGAAAGATTGGTCACGGAAGGTCGAGATCAGGGAAGCGTTGTCTTTCCAGATGCAACTGTTCGCGTTTGGTTGGATGCCCGCCCTGAAGTTCGCGCTCATCGTCGCACTGAAGAATTGCGTGCACGAGGCCAGCTGGTGGATGAAAAGCGCGTACTTGCTGAAATCGTTGAGCGTGATGCATCTGATCGTGGTCGCGCAGAAGGTCCCTTAAAACAACCGATTGGTTCTGTGTCGATCGATACCAGCGATCTTTCATTTCAAGATGTCGTGCATGAACTCGAACGTCTCGTCCGCGCCAAATTGCACGATTCAAATGTCGGCTGTGGTTGCGGGGGCAGTGCGTGAGAAATTCTTTCGCCCACCGGCGTCGGGCGCCGGGTGCGGGCTTTGCGAAGACAGCATTTTGGGATGCATGCTCGCAGGTCTGCCAAAGCGCATTGTCTTGGCGATACCGTTTTCGAGTCGAAGGCGCACATCATGTTCCTCGTCACGGCCCTGTCATCTTTATCGCAAATCATCAGTCATATTTGGATCCGATGATTCACGGCCTGGCTGTCGGCGATCGCGTTGCTCGCCCAATGGCGAAAGAAGAACTTTTTCGCAATCCAATTTTTGGTGCGCTCCTGCGCGCACTCAACTGTATTTCAGTTCGTTCGGATGGTGGCAATCGAGATGCCGTTCGAACTGCGTTGGACGAACTCGCCGCTGGTCGTGCAATCATGATCTATCCCGAAGGCTCTCGATCTCCTGATGGTTCAGTAAAAGAATTCCGTCGAGGCGTCGAATTGCTCGCGCGAAAATCTGGTGCTCCGATCGTGCCGATCGCAATTGATGGCGCGTTTGATATTTGGCCCACAGGCGCAAAAGCCCCGCGTTTGCAAGGGAGAATTTGGGCGGCGATTGGTCCTGTCATTTCACCAACCGAATCTGCGACCCTCTTCGCCGATGCCCCCGCAGGCCTGGAAGAAATTCGCAGGCGGGTGAATGAACTCATGCATCACTGTCGCATGAGACTTCGTAGTCATTCGGCAGGGGTATACCCAGCGATTGGACCCGCAGATGAACAAGCCTGAGTCCGATTCACAAGAGAGTTCTTCTCGATTGCCTGAATGCACTTCGCGCGAAGCAGCAGTTGCTATCTCGCGACTTATTATTGAGCGAGGATTCATCGCATACTTCGCAGGTGGCTGTGTACGTGATGAAATACTCGGTCTCGTTCCCACCGATTTTGATATCGCAACGAGCGCTCCACCCGAAGAAATAGCCAAGATTTTCCGCAGCGCGCGCGGAGTCGGCGAGGCTTTCGGTGTGATGCTGGTTCGTTGGAAAGGTCGAGTGATTGAAGTTGCTACTTTTCGCAGCGATGGTGAATATCGAGATGGCCGTCGTCCAAGCGACGTTCGATTTACAAATGCGAATGAGGATGCTCAACGTCGCGATTTCACAATCAATGGTCTCTTTCGCCATCCATTAACTGGCGAGGTTGTCGATTACGTCGAGGGTCAAAAAGATTTGGCGAATCGAATTCTTCGTGCAATTGGAGATCCTTCCGCTCGATTGCGTGAAGATCGTTTGCGCACTCTGCGCGCGGCCCGCTTTGCGGCGCGTTTTGAAATGACGATTGATTCTGCGACAGAACATGCAATTTGCGATGCCGCACGCGACTTGAGTGGTGTCAGTCGAGAGCGTATCGGTGGCGAGTTTCGCAGAATGTTTTCGCATTCAACACGGTTGCGCTCAGCGCAATTGATCGAGAGATGGGGACTTGACGCGCCGGCGCTCGCAGAGTCGAATTCGATTGGCGCATGCGCGCGAATTTCTGGATTGCCGAGCGAAGTTTCATTCGCAACTGTCTTGGCTGCTTGGCGTCTTGACCGTGCGGAGCGCACACAAACTGATTCATCTGTTCCGTGGAGGGAATCGCTCAATTTGTCTGGGAATGAATCCAAGGAGATGATGGAGATTCTCGAGATCGTCTCCACACTTGACTTGAAGTGGGACGATTTGCCAAAGTCTGCTCGCAAACGTCTCGCATCTCGGAAGTCCTTTTCGTCTGCGCTCCAAGTTCTTTTTGGAGTTGCGCCCCAACGCGTTGTCGAAGTTGGCAGGACCGTAGCCCGCCTTGCAGCAGAGAGCGGCGGAATCTCCCCAGAGCCTTTCGTAAGTGGATCCGACCTGATTGCACTTGGGTTTCAACCTGGACCGCGATTCAAAGGGCTTTTAGACCAAATATACGACCTCCAATTGGAAGGGGATATCAATTCCAAAGAGGAATCGGTTGCATTTGTTCGTCGAGAATGGGAACGCTGAAGTGCAATGCGTCCACAGGTTTTTTGATCGTGCGAATGTCGAGAAACTCCAAACGGAACCATTGGTTTAGATGTGATTTATGGCTATGATCCTGCGATGATCCGCACAAAGATTCTGTTGACAATTGCAGTCGCAAGCATCTTCCTTGTAGACCTGAGTGCTTCGGCCCAATCAAAGCCCGCGACAACACCACCTGCGACTTCCAAGCCTGGGAAGCCTGTGACCCCATCGGCAAAGGCGACGCCCAAAGTGGTCGTAAGCAAAGAGACTCCAACGGCAGTTGCGCCGATCATTGCAACAGAAAAATCAAAGACTGTTTACGTTGTTCCAATGGGGATAAAAGACAAAGGGCAATTCGGTCTCGATATTCATCCACAAGTTTATGAGCAGATTGCCAAGGACATAACGGAAAAACGCCCAGACATTGTTGTTTTTGTCCTGAACTCTGCTGACATCGATAGTGTCAGATACCTCGGTGATGATCCAAGAAAATTCGGAATCTTTGACGACGATGGGATTCGCAAGATGTCACGTAATTTGAAAGAAGTTATCGAAAAAGTCGGCGCAGAACCGGTAATGATTGTTCGAGACGCTGTTGGCTATAGCGCGCTGTTGGCATTATCGTGGCCGAACATGTATATGACAGACTCGGCCCGATTGATGGGTCTCGAGCGCATACAGGAACGGACGAATGTTGCTGATCCTGAAGTCCACGCAAAATTTCGAGAGGCCTTTGTTGGAATCTGCAATGGTTTCCTCATTGCGGGAGGCTATGACCCAGCCATAGGTTTGGCGATGATGCGAGAAGACAAGATGCTCAGTGCAAGTTTCAAGGGTCGAGAAATCGTGTGGTCTGACAACGCAAAGGGGACATGGGTCGTTGATGGAAGCGCCGAAAGAATTACTGCGCACTTCACCTCTGAAATGGCGGAAGAACTCGGACTCTCCGATGGCACGGTATCCGATGATGACGCAACGATGATCGAAGATCTGATGTACCAAAAGGGAATTCGTAATTTCGTGCGAATGCCTCAAGATGGTGAAGTCTTGGTTCGGGAATACGTGGATGGTTGGCGAAAAGGACTGGCAGATTGTGCGAAGTCATATCCGCAGTATCAAGAAGCTATGGGTGATGCCCAAGGAAAGGACGAAAAAAAGAATCTGACGAAGGCAAAGGGGATCTTGGAAAAGGTGCTGTCAATCATTAATAAATATCCTGCGGTTGCAATTAAAATGAATCAAGAATTCGGACTCTCCAAGTTGGAAGTCGAGACTGAATTGCTAAAACTGCAAGAACGTATTCGTGGCCTGAGCAAATCGACGGCGCCCCCTCCATCAGGTGGTGGCAAGAAGGGCGGCGGCGGAGGTATGGGTCCTGGTTCGAGTGTTTCGTGCACACAATAAATTTTTGGAGTTTTCTATGAACCATTTTTCTTTTCGTCCATTCAAACACATTTCCATTGCGTGCATTCTTTTGTCTGCACAATCACAACTCTTCGCACAGTCTTCTCCACCGAAAAGCGCGGAGAGCACTGCTCCTTTAAAGTCGGATTCGAAAGCCGGCACGAAAACTGCAGCAACGGCTGGAGCTCCAATCCAAAAGACGAAGAAGCAAGTTTTCTTACTTCCCCTCGACGGCATGGTCGGAATCGGTTTGCGTCACGATGAGATGGAGCAAGTTGAGAAAATCGCCGACGGGTATGGTCCTGGCCAAGTCATCATCTTGCGAATTAATTCCAATGGTGGTCTCGTGACCGAAGGCGATCTGATTGCTGCGACCTTGACTCGAATCAAGAACAAGCATCGACTTGTCGCTTGGATCGAGAAAGCAATTTCTGGAGGTGCATTTACGGGACTCTATTGCGATGAGATGTATTTCATGCCAGAAGCCGCGATGGGTTCAATCACTATGCTCAATGGAGCAACTCGTGAAGAAATTAAATCAGCTCGTGAAGACTGGAAATCGCGAGTCGCAGAAGCATGCGCTGCAGGCGATAGGGACCCAAAAATTGGGCCAGCAATGGTTCACTCAGAAGTCGAATTGTCTTACGACAAAGTTGGAGACAAGGTCACTTTTTACAATGATTACAAGCATGAGTTTAAATTGAGCGATAATAAAGAGAACCTCGATTTCAGCGCAAAATCTGCAGAGCATTGTGGATTTTCAGATGGAACTGCTGCAACGGAGATGGACTTGTATCGCGAACTTGGCGTAAATGATCCGACAAAATTCGAAGCAAACGGCGCGAGCAAAGAAATTGCAGAGAAATGGCAAAAACTTATTAAGGGCGCGAAGGAAGAGGTTCCACTTCTCATGCAAAAGCGCGGGATTGAAGGTTCGAGTCAGGGTGGCGTAGCCTTCCTGCAGGCGCGAATTCGAAATACCCAGAAGATCGTCGATTGGTACAAGAAGTGTGCAGCAGAAATGACGTACGAATTGCAAATTGGCGAAGAGGCAATCGAACAATTGAAAGAAGAGATTGTTCAGATGCGCAAGCAGATAAAGGAAATGCAAACTCAATCGCAGCCAGGCGGTTGAAACGTCCTGTCGGTTGAAACAGACTGGCGGTTGAATTTGTTCATCCCACTTCGCGGCGTTGAAACATCGCAGTTGCCAATGCGAGTGCTGCCACCGTCATCAGTACGGCGTAGGGAACCACAAAAGAAATATATTCCATAGGTATGGGTTGTTCTTGGTTGACAGCATCAACCACCCAGAAAACCTGAAAATTTGGGAGTATGGCATATCCCGCCTTGTAACCCCAGAGTGCAAGGTGATCCATATCAAATGAACCTCCATTTGCAGCCTCGCGCACGGAAATCAACTGTTCGAGAGCCAAAATTTTCCTGGCGAAGATCCAGTCCGAAAGCAGTCCGAGCACCAAGACCGCAAGGGTGATTCCCATTGTTAACACTTGCCCCAATCGGGTACTGACTGCGACGGCAATTGCTGAAATGATCCCGAGAGAAAGAAACATAAGCAAAATCGAGACAACTAAGTCGAAACGGAACTCCTTTTCCACGGAAATGGAGGCCCAATTCCAATCGAAGAACAAACTGAGCACATATGCGATAAGCAAGAGAGGTCCACCAAGGAGTGTCGTCACTGCAGCGAAAGATTTTCCATAGAAAAAATTGCACCAAGTTGCGGTGCCAATTGTCAATAAAATGGCCGAAACGCCAAAGACCACACATGGCCATCGAACATGAGCAGCAGCAGTTTGCAGGACGCCGTGAACTTCTACGAGAAGAAACCCAAGTGCAGGAACAGCAGTGCTGGCGAATAACGCAAGTGTGACTCCGAGGTACTTGCCCAAGATGAAGGTCACTCGCGAGACGGGTTTGGAGACGACCATAAGCACCGTCCGATTTGAAATTTCTTGATTGACAACGGCGGTTGCCAGAAACGCAGCTAAGAGTGCGCCACACATAAAAACAGTTGAAAGCCCGATATCCACATACATCCTCTGATCATCCATCATTGTAAATGCGGAGAGCGGATTGCTCATGAGCACGAGAAGTGTCGAGGCGATCAAAATGACAAGCGAAATCGGTTGGCGGACGCATTCAAAAAAAGTGTTTTTGGCGATTGCCAGAAGTTGTTCTATAAATCCCATATTGGTAAGTGATTCTACGGCGCATTGCCACCCAATGTTTGCAGCCCTTGGGACTGAGAGCAGTGTGTGCCCATTTCATTTCTTAGGCTGGACCGAGAGTTCATTCCCTGTTCGAAGTGCTGAACCCAATCACTGATTTGACCGTAAACTCCTGACACAGATGAATCGAGATCAATTTGTATATCAACAGGCAACACGAGTCTCGGTATTTGGACTTGCAATTCAGGTCCCCCTTGGCCTCTTTTTGCTCATCTTTGGACGGGTGACTGGTGATTCATCATTTATCTTGGCGTCTGTCTATGTGCTGACAGGAGTCTTAATCTGGGTGGCTTTGATTGTTCTATTTCATCAACATGGTCTCGAGCGAATAGAGGCGCTCGAAAACGAGGAGATTGATGAAAGACGAGTTGGTGATCAGAGCGTGTTTGAAGGAGAGCGCGAACCGAGCCAAGCGGCGAGCCGTCGATTGCTCTTTATGCATCAGTGGCTCATGCCCACAATCAGTGGAATTGTCGCCATACTTTTGTCTGGGATTTCATACTTCACGATCACTTGGTTGGCGCGACTCGACGATACTGCTGGCAATGCTGTGACTTTTGGAGTTGGGGGAAATCTTGGATGGCAGCTCGCTATTTGCGCCGTCCTCGCGCTTTTCGCATTCATTTTCTCTCGATTTGTGGCGGGAATGGCTCAAAAGTTGGCATGGCAGAATTTGCGTGGTGGAGCTGGTGCGATGGTCGGCAACGCGCTCGTCTTACTCGCAATTGCAGTCGGAATCGTCTTTCAAGTTTTTCGCAAGCCCGCAGTGCTTGAGGGTATTGCATACGGGATAGCAATCTTTCTTGCGGTAATAGCTGCTGAAATTTTCTTGAATCTCATCCTAAATATTTATCGCCCTCGGCGACACAATGAATTATCACGCCCTGCATTCGATTCCAAATTGCTTGGGCTTGCCGCAGCTCCCGATTCCATCGTTCGAAGCATCAATGAAGCCGTCAATTATCAATTCGGTTTCGATATTACGAGTTCGTGGGGCTATCAATTGCTCTTACGAAGCATCTTGCGGCTGTCTCTTCTTGGCATTGTGGTACTCGTCTTGATGTCTATGGTTGTCGTCGTGCAGCCAGGAGAACAAGCAGTGCGATTGCGGGGAGGGAAAGTTGTCGGCGAGATCGCGCATGGTTCCCTTGTCTTAAAGTGGCCATGGCCATTTGAGTCAATTGAACGCTTTAATGTGGGGCAAATCAGATCACTTGTTCTTGGATCCAAGCTCTTGCCAACATCCAAGGTCAATCTATGGCCGATCGAGGGAGAACCTGATTCCAGCCGGCGTCCGTTCATCGTCTTGGCAAAGTCGATTGACCGCACCCAAGAACAATTGGGATATCTAGGTGTTTCATCACCTTTATCTGTTAAGGATCAAGCCACTGAAACCGCTCAAGTGGTCACTCAGTTTGCACTCGTTGATGCTGATATTGTTTTGGAGTATCGAGTGAAGGAAGATGGCTTACTTGAATACCTAAATTTTTCAGGGGATCTTCGTTCGCGCAGAACAATTCTTGATATGAGAGAACGAGCCCTCAGAGCACTCGCTCTACGAGAGGTCAGTCAATACCTTTCAACTCGAACCCTCGACCAAGTCCTCTCTCCAACTGGAGATTCGCTAGTCCTTCAGTTGAAGCAAAGAATTCAAGCGGCATTTGATCGAAGCGGAAGTGGCGTAGAGGTTGTAGGGATTTTGATTCCCGTGCTTCGGCCCCCAGCAGGTGAGCCTGCGGGGATGTTCGAAGAGCTCTCCATCGATATCCAAAATGCGCGGAAAGTTGTCGACGAGGCAAATCGTTTAGTTAACACGACGATGTCAGCTCTTGTCGGGAGTCCCGACATAGCACGTCGGGTTGTGCTCGACATCAACCTACTCCGTGAGATTGAACGGGAACACGGCAAAGATTCTCCTGAAGCATTGCAAAAACGTTCAGCGATTGAAAACATGATTGTTGATGCTCGTGCGCAGGCTGCCAGCATTATTGGCGTTGCCAGAGCGCGACGTTGGAGCATGTTGATGAGCGCTCGCGCAACTGCGAGCGAAGTCTTGGGTCAAGCTCCTTCATATCGAGCTGCACCGGAGATTTATCGAGAAAGAGCGATTATGGCAGTTTTGTCACGTGCTCTCGCTGCGGCTCGAATCAAATATGTACTTGCAATTGACCCCTCGCGTATCGAATTTGATGTCCAGATGGAACAACCAGAGCCTGGATTGAATCTAGGCGACTACCTCGAGAAGAAGGAACAGAAATGATTCGTAAAATTCCGATTGTAATTGCCTGCGTCATTGTCATCGTGCTTGTGCTTTTTAATACCACATATGTGGTCAATTTTCACGAGATTGCGGTACTCACGCGATTTGGAAAGCCAACAGGAATTCAGCGCGAACCAGGCTTGCATCTGAAGGCGCCGCTCTTTATTGATCAAGTCGCAAAACTTGATGCACGACTTCAATTTATTGAAAGCCCAATTGAGACAGTGTTGACAAAGGATGGCCAACAAGTCCTTGTTCAGGCATATCTATTGTGGCGAGTCGAAGAATCCAATGATGCCCCTCTGCAATTTTTCGTTTCCTATGGAACTTTAGAAGCAGCTGGGAAAGATTTGGAAACACGGCTTCAGGGTGCAGTTCGCTCTCTTGGCGGTTACAGTTTCAGTGAGTTAATCGGGCAAGGAAGCAAGATTGCAGAAGCCGAGTCGGCGATTCTGGTCGACCTCCGTTCAACAAAGCTCGTTGGCATCGAACCAGTCAGCGTTGGAATTTCACAAATCATTTTGCCTCCAAAGACAACCGTCGCTGTTTTGCGAAGAATGGCGGCAGTTCAACAAACTCTAGCGACTCTTGAAGCATCAAAAGGAAACTCCGAGGCGGAAGCAATTAAAAGTCAAGCGGCGAGTTCTGCCGACACGATCCGAAACTTTGCAGCGCAGTGGGCTGCTGAAATTGAAGCATTAGGAAATGAAGAGTCGACTCGTTATTACCAACTTATGAAGGAAGAATCAGACCTCGCTATTTTCCTGACTTGGCTTGACACATTAAAAAGTTCACTCTCCGGAAGCACCACATTCGTAACGGATCTCAACCGTGCACCATTTCATTTACTTGACTTAGGGGCAGTCAGCGGTCCAGGTGCAATTCCAAAGCCAAAGAATCCATACATCGTTGATGGGGATCCTGGTGTGCCTGCGGAGAAGGGAAGTCACTAAAATGGCGAGCAAGGATCAATCCAATTCCCCGATCGATTCCGATGATGAGGAAGCCGAGGCTTCTCATTCCGTTCGAATTGGGAAGAGTGCGCGACTCGAAATTGGGTCCACTGGAAACGATCGAGCTTCAATGCGTGAAGCGATGGATCCAGCCAACCAAAGTTTGGGTGAGGCTCTTCGACTTTCCTATCGATTACTCCAATTCGCGATAGCTGGTTTAGTGATCACGTTCCTCGTCTCTGGTTTTCAATCAATACCTGAAGGCGTGACTGGTGTTCGGACAGTTTTTGGACAAGTTGTAGGAGACCCAGGTGATGAAATCGTTGAGCCTGGGCTGCATCCATTTTGGCCTTTTCCTGTTGGTGAATTCAGCACGATGCAACAAAAGCAGAGCATTGAAGTTCGAGATGCTTTTTGGCCGTTTCGCGCTCAAAAAGATGTGACATTTGATATGGCAACCGATTCTGCAGATGAAAACGATCCTATTCGCCCAGGGCGAGATGGTTCTGTAATTACTGCGGATGGAGATCTTGCGCACCTTCAATTGTCTGCCGAATACTCAATCGTCGATCCTGTAGCAATGTTAAAACAGATTGGTGCAGACAGGACTGATGCTCTCGTGCGATCGGTCCTTCAGAGATCCGTCGTGCAGACATTGGCGACATACACATTGGCGGAGTTCCTTGAACAACGTGATGCGCCGGCGCTCGATATTCGTCAGAAGATGCAGACTTCCCTCGACGAACTTCATGTTGGTATCCAAGTTGGATCTGTTGTGATTCTTGAACGTACGGCGCCACTCGCTGTTCGTGGAGCACTCCTTCGAGTCCAGACCGTTCGTGAAGACGCAAAGACAAATTTGGAACGTGCTCGCCAAGAAGCGAATTCAAAACTTGTTGGAGCGGCAGGCCCAAACTATGCCGCCATTCTCACTTTAATTCAACAGTATGAAGCAACTCTGACTTCTGGGGATCAAGCTGGATCGGACAAATTGATAGGAGAGATAGGGCTTCGCTTGCAGCAGCCTGATATTGGGGGCGAAGCATCTCGGATCATTATTCAGGCCAAGTCACAACAGGCAAGTTTGGTTGCAGCTCTCGCAACCGAAACTCGACGATTGAAAAGTCTCGCAGCGAGTTATAAAGAAAATCCTCGTCAACTTGTCCAGCAATTATGGCTTGAAGCTGTCCGCCAATCTATTCGACAGAATCAGGTGGAAGTATTTTCCGTTCCTACTCAGTTGGCTCGATATGTGATTCAGGTAAAGAGTTCGCCTGAAATGATGCAGATTCGGCGCGATGCAGAACTTGCTCGCAAAAAGTTAGAAGCATCAATGATCGGCTCCAATCTTCCATCTTTTCAATTGGGGAGTAAGCAAATCATGATCGATCGTCCGGGTCGACGTTTGGAACAAAGTGGTGATAAAGGATTTGGACGCCAGTAAATTATGAGCAAATCAATTGATTCAAATTCAGCTGCTCCTATCGTGGAAGCCCAAGGACTGATCAAGGTCTTTGGTGATTTTTGGTTACGCGATAAAGCGCGTGCTGTTGACGGGATTGATTTTGAAATCAGACCAAATGAGGTTTTTGGATTACTCGGGCCCAACGGTTCTGGGAAAAGCACCACGATTAAGATGCTCTTAGGTCTTCTTCGTAAAAGCAAAGGTAAATTGACTGTCTTTGGTCGCGATCCGTCGGATGTATCGATCAAGCAAAGGATTGGATACTTACCTGAAGAGTCATATATGTATCGATTTCTGAATCCACAAGAAACGCTTGATTATTTTGGAAAGCTCTTTGGAATCCCACGTAAAATTCGCAAGAAGCGGACGAACGAACTTCTCGAAATGGTTGGCTTGGAAGGTGCTTCTCGACGTGCAGTAGGTGAATTTTCTAAGGGAATGACTCGTCGTCTCGGATTGGCTCAAGCTCTGATTAACGATCCAGAGTTCCTGATTCTCGATGAACCAACCTCGGGTCTTGACCCCATCGGGACGCGGCAGGTCAAAGATCTGCTTCTTGATCTTCGAAGATCTGGGAAGACGATTTTGCTTTCTTCCCACTTGCTGGCAGATGTCGAAGATGTCTGCGACCGAATGGTCATACTCTATGGCGGAAAAATTCGCGCGTCTGGAACCGGCAATGAACTCCTGAGCGACACGAAGCGAACATCAATCAGTGTCCCAAGACTAAAACCAGAGACGATTGTCAAAATTGATGAACTGATCCGTAAAGAAGAGGGTGTTGCGATTGAGCGTGTCGAATCACCTCGACAGAAACTCGAAGATCTCTTCATTCAGATTGTTGAAAAAGCACGCGCAGAACAAGCGTTGACAAGTGGTGCGAATCAAGGGGGACGAACGGCGGGTTTCCTTATGGTCGATGAGCAGGGCGAATCCAGCCAAGAGGTCATTGCAAAATTACAGGCGGCTGCCAACACTGTTTCTAAGCCAATTCCTTCAGAAACGAAGTCCAAAAAACTCATTGATTCCGAAGCGGGAAAATCTATGGTGGAGGACCTCTTAACTGCGAAATCAATCCCCGCAAAGATGCCAGATCAAACCGCGAAGCCGACGTCAAAGATTGTGGTGGATAAATCTGTCATAGACGATCTTGTGGATGGTGATGGAGAGAAGAAGACGTGATTCTGATTCTGGCACTCGCGCGGCGCTTGTCTGTTTGGCAAGAAACCACTCGAAACCGTTTTATATTGTCTGTTGTTTTTATCTTTTGCGGAGCGTCTATTCTGACTCCGCTTTGTTGGTCTGCATACAAATACGCTGAACTGCGAACACAAATTGCGGCGGTCCTTTCTGAGGCAAACATCGCAGAGAAAAATCCTATTTCGATGCAATTGATCGAGCGTGGAACTGTCACTATCAACGGCCTCGAGATTGGAGGCCCACGAATTCAGTCTGTTGCGACAGAGTTGTTCGCCGCGGACGGAAAAATTGAGCAAATTGTCCCTGTTTCATCGTTTATCGCTTCCACAGTGGCTCCTCGATGGGCGCCAGTCGGCATCATCGAGCGACCGGAAGCTATTGTGTTGAGTTCGCTCATCATCATCTCACTTTGTGTGTTGGCAGTGTGGGTGGGGATGGGTATTCAGTTGGCGTTGATTGCTCTCTTGACCATGTCAATCATGATGTTTTTTTGGTGGTCTTCACAATTCGATTTTGTTATTGGAGTGGCAGGGATTGGATCTCTGATCTTTTTATTCCTATTGTTGATGCGTCTCACGCTGGTTTTGTTGGGGTCTTCACTCTCACTTTTTGGGATCGCGCATACGCTTCTCCTTGAAGCACTGCGCAACAGAATCCCAATCTCCTTCATCGGCGTACTGCTTGTTGCTCTTCCGTTACTGCCTGTTTGGATAGATCGTCGTGAACCACTTCGATATCAGATTCAGACATATCTCTCGCGTGGAATGAGTTTGACGTTTGTAGTCGCAGCCGGCCTCACGCTTTTTTTATCTTGCGCGACAGTCGCATTCGAGATCCGTGATCGTCAGATTTGGAATGTATTGACTAAACCTGTTTCCCATTTTCAATACCTCGCAGGCAAACTTTTCGGGCTTTCAATTCTCAATGGAATAATTTTGCTTGTAGGAGGTCTTGCAGTCTTTCTTAATCTGCAATTGATGACCACACGCTCAGCAATCGATCGGCAAGATCTTGCCGCGGTTCAGAATCAAGTACTTGTTGCTCGCGAGGTTGCTCGTCCTGCATATACGGAGATTGATCTTGGCCAACTGCGTGATGGAGTCATCAATGAGATAGAGAAGGATTCAATCTTGCGGCAAGAGATTGCCGACGGAATTCGCTCTGAGGTAGATATTGCGCGTGAAATTCGGACGCGAAAGACAACCGAATTCATGTCTGCTCAGCGAACGATCCAACCTGGCAAGAGTCGAACGTACGAATTTTCTGGGCTTTCTGCGGCAAAGCAAGCAGGAGCTCAACCAGTCTTGCGCTATTCCTTTCACATCGGGAATGACAGTTCACACGATACGTTTCCCGTACTTTTTTCATTCGGTGAAAATCAGCCGATTCAAGTGAATTATGTCCCAATTCAGCGCAATGTTGTATCTATCCCCATCGATGCAATTGGAGCCGATGGGAAACTGACCCTTCAGATTTTAAATGGCGGACTCTCCCGTGATGGTCAGATGTATTTTCCTGAATCATCAATCAACTTTGATGCGAGTGGTCTTGAAATTCTTCATCGAGTGGGAGGATTTGAAGCCAATCTCTTCCGTGCAATCTTGATCGACTTTGGGAAGCTGACTTTTATTGCCGCGCTTGGTATTGCTGCTGCCAGTGTGCTCTCTTTCCCAGTCGCAGTTTTGTTAACAGTTTCCATCTTCCTGGCAGGTTCCCTCTCTTCGTTCATTGCTTTGTCTTTAGAAACTTACTACAGCAGTTCAGATGCAAATTATTTTATTCTCGTCTTTGAATTTATAATCCGCACGATCGTTGGTTTCGTCTATTGGATGCTTGCCCCATTTGGGAACGCGAGCAGTTCCGCAGATCTCGTCGATGGACGTGCAATCTTATGGAGTGCAGTCATTCGTTCGGTCGCTCAAGTTGGGTTGCTGTGGAGCCTCATAGTCTTTGGTATTGGAGTCATTGCGTTCAAGCGCAAGGAAATTGCTATCTACAGTGGGGGCGATGGCTGATCAATGCGTAATCGCCTTATTCAATTTGCGTGCGTTGTTCTGGCAATTATCTGCATGTTTTTTGCAGAAATGCTGTTGCCAAAAATTCTTCGCGTGAGTGACGAACATAGTTTGCGTTATACAGACGTTTCAATTGATGGCGCACCACCCATCGTTGCGCTTGGAACTGCCATCGGTGCCCTGAGAGGAATTATTGTCGACTATTTATGGATCAAGACGAATCTGCAGAAGGAGAAGGGGCTTTTTTATGAAGCGATGGAAGATGCGTCTCTGATTACAAAACTTCAACCTAGGTTCGGCGAAGTTTGGTCCTTTCAAGGCCATAATATGGCCTACAACATTTCAGTGATGACTGATACTCCGGGAGAGCGATGGGAGTGGGTCCGTGCGGGCATCGATTTGGTTCGAGATGAAGGTCTTCGTTACAACCCGAACGATTTGGTCTTGCACAAGGAACTTGCATTCTGGTTTTCACACAAAGTCGATGGTGTTTCAGATGATGCACATCTTTATTACAAGCGAGAATTCGCTCGTGAATGGCAGTTCTTACTCGGAATTCCCCCAGCATCGTTTCAAGATCGAATTGCTTGGCTTGCTGCGATAAAGGATGCGCCAGATTCTCTCGAGGAATTAGAACTCAAGAAACCTGAAGTCAAGGTCATGGTGGATCAATTGAAAGCAAACCTTTCAAGTTTCGATGGGAAGTTTCGGTTTCAACTTGACAAAGATTTCTTGATGAACCTTGGTCGTTGGCAATCGGTGCAATTCAGCAGATATGCAAAAATACTCGGACTTGATGCCACCTTTCGAAAGAATGACCCCGTCTATCTCGCTTTCGATACGGTCTTTGCGAATCCCGAATCAAAAGCTGCACTGGAAAGTTTTCTCCCATTTTTACGCAAGAAGGTCCTCCGAGAATCTTTTAATATGGATCCATCTCTTATGTGGGAGTACACCAGAGACTTTGGGCCATTCGACTGGAGACATCCTCAGAGTCATGCATTTTATTGGGCTCGTAAAGGAACGACGACTGCTGCAAAGCGAACATCGAATGTCGAAGATGTCTACAAGATTCTGAATAACGACCGCATCAATATTCAGGCAATGCAGGCGCTCTCAAGAACGGGATTGATGCAGTATGACCCATACAGCAATGATAATCCTACTCGACTCAATGATCCAAGATGGATCAAATCAATTGACAGCTATTTTGGAGAACTGTACCGGAAGCACTTTGGAACTCGAGGCGGTGGAGGTGATTCGTTCTGTGATTTTTATCAGAATTTCATGGCGCAAGCTGTCCGCGAGTTGTATCGATTTGGAGATTATGAAGGTGCGCAAACAATCCTTACCAAACTTGACAATCTTTTCGGTCGAGGAGGGCTTATTCCAAACAATAAGTACGAGGCGCCTATGGATACGTTTGTCCAAGAGACAACGTATGCAGAGTATGACGCTGCACCTGATGTTGCTCGCAGCGATGTTTATGCTGTGCTCACTCGTGGCTTTCGCGAGGGTTTGTTGATGGATCGCCCGAAAGTTCTTCAGGATGCGATTAAATTCGCTCGGGATCTGACTGAATATTTCCAAAGTTCGCAGTCGACAGACTTTGTGAATAAATTCGGCGAGCGACGCATGGCTGCACTTATCGGAAATTTACGAACAAGTGTTCGAGATGTCTTGATGAATGTCTTGATCGACCCATCTCAACCACTTGTAGATCGATTGACGATTTATAACCGTGCAGGAGAGCCGGAGCGTCGGTTGGTCTACGATTTGGTGAAGGCTCCCCTTGAAGCCGAGTTCTCGATGGATCCGCTTTCTAAACTGGCCCCGTTTGCGCAAGTACTTCCCGAACCACCAGGCATGGAACCCTACCGCCAAGCCATGGCCGCCGAAGCTGCCAAGCGTGCAGCTGAGTTGGAAACTTCCAAACGCTCAAACGCAGAAATGAAATAAGCAAATGATTTCGGAGAGTGCATTTTTCCCACCAGCAATCTTGGCGATTGGTCGAAATTACGCAGAGCACGCCAAGGAAATGGGAGGAACTATCCCAACACGGCCGATCGTCTTCTTCAAGAATCCAGCTTGCGTGATCTCGGATGGCGAGCCGATCATCATTCCTGCAATTTGCCGTGAGGGTGGACCTCAGGTCGATTTCGAAGGAGAATTAGCCGTGATTCTTGGCTCGAATTGCCGAGAAGTTTCCCAAGCAGATGCGCTTGGAATGGTCGCGGGCTATGCGGTCGCGAATGATGTCAGCGCACGATGGTGGCAAAATCAAGGAGCAGGCGGACAATTCAGCCGAGGCAAGAGTTTCGACACTTTTTGTCCGCTCAGCAAGATCACTCCTGCACACAATATAAAAGACCCGCAGATTCTTCGAATTCAAACCAGAGTTTCTGGAGAACTGATGCAGGATTCATCAACTTCCAACATGATCTTTTCTGTTGCCAAACTGATCAGCGATCTTTCACGCGGCATGACGCTCTTGAAAGGAACAGTCATTCTCACGGGATCTCCTCCTGGCGTCGGGCA